>Ga0207646_10000351_pt1 | contig 62462 bp, 98 predicted proteins | sample KBSK5502metaG_FD_184343 | JGI IMG/M metagenome (GOLD analysis project Ga0207646, IMG submission 184343) | Corn, switchgrass and miscanthus rhizosphere microbial communities from Kellogg Biological Station, Michigan, USA - KBS K5-50-2 metaG... | ecosystem: Host-associated > Plants > Roots >... | reverse complement strand
AGGCGCTGCTGGCGAACTCGGCAAGGGCGGTCAGATCAGGCCTGGTACCCGCTGCAAGACTCGAACTCGCAACCTCCTGATCCGAAGTCAGGCGCTCTAAACGAGCCACAGTCATCCGAATTCGAGGCAGCGCCTGACTCTTCGAAGCGCGCGGCGCACAGTGATTGCTGCATCGCATCATGCTGGCGTCGCCTGGCACGCGGAGATGGTCTGATTCGCCTTGACTGTGACGTCGACCTCGGCGGGTGCAGCTGCGGCGGCCAGGTGGAAGACGATGCCCGTGCCGCCGGCCGGGACAGTCCCAAACGTACTGGGACTACTCGCTCCAGCGCCAGCGTGTAGCGCCAGCACATCGACGACAGCGGGCCCTGGGGTGGTGACGATGACCGTCAGGGTGCCCGATGCGAGTATCCAAGTCCCGGCGCATGGCGGCGGACTCGCCGATTCAGTCGGGCTGGCACTCGGTCGGGGACCCTGCGATTGCGTCGGCGTGTCCCCGCCGCAGCCTGCCAACAGCACGATGGCGATTGCGTATGCCGCACCCGCATTCCTACTTTGATTCATAACCGTCTCTCAACCGGTGTTAACTAAATTTTGTTAAGTCAGTTGAAGCAAACTGACCGTCCCATAGGATTTGGTCAGAGGAGACGAGCTCCGTCCACCTCAGATCAATGACGTTTGGGGTGGAACGGATGAATGAACGTGAGCGTGTGCGCCGAGAGGTGGCCTTCCTTCGAGAGGAATTGCTGCAAATCATCAACGAGGCGGTCGATGCGTTCATAGCCCAGCGCGCTTCAGGCGTTCATCCAATCTCCGCTCGAGCTCAGCCATCTTCTCGTCGACAATCTGGCCCAGTTCACGTTTCAAAGCGGCGCCGTAAGCCTCATCGCCCTTGATTAACTGGTCGATCGAGACCTCAAGAACTGCCGCCAGAGCGATAACGTTTGCAAGCTGAGGACCCTTGCGCTGGGGGTCGGCATTTTCCCACTTCCCGATCGTGTCAGTGTTCACCCCGACGGCCGCGGCGAGTGCTTCCTGGGTCATGCCTTTTCGCCGCCGAAGGATTGCGATGCGATCCCCCAGTTCCGCCACCCCCGGCAGACTAAGCGGAAATCCGGCCCTGAGACCAATTCGCCCTTGACATAGTCCGGGTAATGCGCGGATAATCCGCCGATATGAGCGGGTTTCCTGTCTTTAGAGAGGGCGAACTCATCCGCGAGATCACGATCCGCGGTCTCAGTCAGGAGGCCTTCGCTAAGGAGGCCCAGGTCGATCCAGAGACAGTCGCGCGGGCGATCCGTGGGGAGCGACTGAAATCGAAGTCCTTTGGAAAGATCCTCACGGCGCTGGGTCGGATTCCGGTGCTCGACGCCCCGGTCGACCTGGTGGTTGCCTCTTGAGGCGTCGCTTCAAATCCAAAGAGTTCGAGCAAATGCTCGTCGTCAAGGGCCTGGATCCCGCCGAGCTTGGACGACTCTCCGGGCTCAGCCACGTCACCATTGCGAAGATTCGCCGCGGCGAGCCGGTCACGATGTCGACTGTCCGAAAGGTAGCCGAGGTCATCGCCGAGGCTCCCGACCTCTGCCTCGCGCGCGAACTCACGGAGGCGGTCAGTTGACGCCTCGCAATCAGCGCCTCGACCACCTGCTCTCGCCCGTACAACAGCGGCGGCTGCGGAAGCTGCGACTTGAGTTTCAGGCAGCACTCGACGAGACGCCCCGCGATCAGCGACGTGTCAATCGGCTCCGAGCCCAGCTGCCTCCTGGAGGTCTCAACTGGCCGCTGTGGGAAGTGGTGCTCCGCGATGAACGACCGGCTGAGGTTGCTGCATGACATCCGAGCAGCGGCAGCAGCCAGCGTTCGTCGCCATCGAGCGCGAACTCACTCATGAGGAGCGGGTTCATGCTTTCCAACAGGCGGTCAATCAGGTCCGGTCGGCCTCCCATCTGCTTGCTGACCATGACCTGTGGGCGGCGCTGGATGAGACCAAGCGCTGCCTGTTCCAGCTGGATCGGCAACTCGCACTCTTCAAAACGGTCGAACCTGGTGACGCGCCGCCGACTCGGACAGCGCGTGGATTCCGCCATCACGGTCGGCGACGCGGCGGCGGTGTCGACATTGTTCCAGGCAGCGTCGCGCTTGCACGGAAGGAATCCGGACTTAGCCTCAGGCAGCTGGCTGGTCGCGATTTGACTGGCGCCGCGATCTGTCAAATCGAAAAGGGCAAGGCTCGGCCCTCGAAGCTCACGCTTGAGCTCATCGCGCAGCGTACAGGCAAGCCGGTGGAGTTCTTCACCGGTCGGGTGGCCGTATGACCGAGGCCATCAACAATGTCGCGTCGACGAAGGCGACTGCTCGGCTCGGCGCCGAGGTCATGGCGATCTTCACGCCGAGCGATGAACGCGAGCAGGGCTTTGAGGTCATCCACCTGCACGGCTTCATCGATGCCTACGAGCTAGTCCGCGAAGCTGGCCTTGACCCTCACGGATTCGTCGACCAAATGCTCAAGGAGAGCGAGTACGAGAAGGTCCTGAATGACGCGCGCGCCATCATCGACAAGGCCGCCGCAAAGAAGGAGGCCAAGCGATGACCGCCGCCGCGCAGCTCGACATTTTCGAGGCGATCCGACAACGAGAGGAAGGGATCAGTCAGGTCATCGAGAGCTCGGATGCCGAGTACCGCGACAAGCTCATCGCTGCGATCGAGGATCTCGCCGGCAGGAATACGGTATTTACCGGCGACGATGTCCGCGAGCTCGCAGGTGACCCGCCCGCGGGAACGCATCCGAACATCGCCGGCGCGATCTTCAAGCAGGCCGCGGCCGCAGGGCTGATCAAGACGGTCGGTTTCGGCTGTTCGCGGCGAGTGAAGGGCCACTCGAATCTCGTCAGGTTGTGGCGGGGTGCCGGCGCATGAGCGAAGAGCGCTCGGTGCGATCGCTTCCCTCCGATCCTCCCTGCCCCACCTGCGGTCGGCGGTATGCCCGCAAATTCTTCAAGGCAAACGCGAAGAAGCCCTCATTCCATTGCGACCCGGCGCGAGAGATCGGTGGCTGCGGCGAGAGGTGGGACAGCAAGTGATCACCGACAACGATCGCCTCCACGCCGAACTCCAAGCCGAGAACTTCCGACAGCGCTGGCTTGTGCGCCGGCGATGGCTTCGCACACGGAACCTCGCCGTGATCGCAGGCCAGCTGGATGCATCTGAACGCGCCGGCCTGCTTTGGCCAGGCCGTCATGGCATCCACTCCGGATGCGAACCCTGCACGGCTGACCTCAAGCGTGAGGCCGACGAGTTCGGCGGCGACATGGAATCGCTCATCGATGCGGACGGCCGAGCTCGGAGGACACGAGTGGGTGTGCACAACGTTGCTCTGTCCTCCGATCTCGGTCAGTTCCTGCGCGTGGTCTTGGTTGCGGGTTTGGTGGTGTTCGCCATCTTCGGCTTCATCTCGATCGGTCAATTTCTGCAGCGAATTTCAGGAGGGTAGGGACGGTGCGACTCAAGAAGGAACGCGAGGTCGACCAGGACCTCTGGGAGGCATTGGCCTTCTCGCTGAAGGATGCCGAGGACGTGCTGTCGCATCTCGGCGACATGCACCGCGAGGCCGCGGTGGCCACCGAGCGAGCTGCGGAGATCGACCGACTTGCAGGCGAAAGCGAAGAGAGCGCTCGTGAGCGCGTCGCCTCGGCTGAGCGCGACCTCCAGGCCGCACACGGCGAGTTGAAGGAAGCGCACACCCAGCGCATGGCAACCAAGCGTCTCCATTCCGACGCGAAGGTGCGCGAGGAGAAGGTCGTCAAGGCCGAGAAGGCGGTCCGCTTGCATGTCCATCGCAGCCGCATGGCGGTGGTCGATTGGGCCTCGGCGAAGGGCTTCGACAAGGACATGCTGCCCGAGCTCCAGCTGATGGCCGATGGAGGCCTGCACCGTCTCATTGAAGCCCGCCGACGCCGCCTGCCGGACGCGAACGAGGTGCAGACCTTGTCGGCCTCCGAAGCGGAGGCGATCTAGATGCTCGCCGTGCGCAGCCTGGAGGACCTGCCGGAAGCCGTCCGTCGCGATCGAGAATTCGGTCCGGCGGTCTACCTGCTGGGCTCGCCTTTGCTGGCGGACAAGATCCCGGCCACGTTGGTGGTTCTGGACCGTCGGTTCATCAACTGGGAGCGCCTCATTCCGGCTGCTTCCATGTGGTCGACGGGCGAGAAGATGTACCTCGCGCTCGCCTTCAATCTCTGGAGCGGGAACTCCGAGTACGACTGGATCACGCCGGATCCCTATCTGAACCCCTACCGCTGGAGCACAACGCTCACCGATTACTCGCGCTTCCTGGAGGCGCTCGCCCTTTCCGGCGGGTTGGTTCTGGCCGAGGCGACGTAGGTCCTTGCCGATCAACGGGGTATCGGGCCGTGTTCGCGTGCTGCGCACCAAGAAGGCACGCACCGGCTACGTGACCAGCGGGTCGAACTCCACTTACCCGAAAGACACGGACACCTTCGTCGCGAAGAAGATCGATGGCTGGTCTCAAGACGAGCTCGACGTATACGGTGCTCGCCCGATCGACGGCGCGAAATTCGAGAAGCCTGATGATCAACCGTTCGCGGTCGGTAAAGCGCTGCGCGGAATGCTCCCGTTCGAGGCGGACGCACTCAGTCCGACCGATGGCCGCGAACTCGTCCTCGAGCTGCTCAATCGTTCCTGGTCACAAAGCAAGCTGCGCTGCTCCGGCAACGGCGGCGAGAACGAGCCGGGCCAGGCCGTCTGTCGCGACGAGGCCTACAAGAACGCGATCGTCAAGGCCACGAAGAAAGCGGCAAGTGAGCTCGAGGGTGGTGGTTGGACCGTGGTCTGCCGGGGCCCTAAGTGCCCTATGTGGCACACAAACAGGGCGGAGAACAAGCTCGCCGGCTGCCATGGAGAGCTCCGCCTGCGATTCCTACTGCTGCACCCGACGACGGATCCCGAGAACCCGAACTACCTGAAGCAGATGGGCTGGGTCGAGATCGCCTCCGGATCCTCGAACGCGATGTGGGACATCCAGAGTGGCTTCGCGGCCATCAAATCACTCGTCGGCCGCACGGCCCTCATCCCCTTCACGCTGCGCCGTGTACCGCGCACGCTGCTCCCCGAGGGCAAGCGCGTCGTCAAAGCCACTCTGATGGTCGATTACGACCACGACGAGGTCATCCGCTTCGGTTACTCCGATCCCAAGCTGAGCCTCGTCCGGCCCGAGGTCCGCAAGCAGTTGATGGCACAGCGGCGCGAGCTCCTTGAGCTGGCCAAACTGGAAGCGGACTTCGATTCGTTCCGCGACATCCAGCCTCAGCCCCCGCAGTTGCAGGCACACCAGCCATTTACTGCACCGACCAGTAAAGAAAGTAAGGAAAGTAAGGACGAACCGGCCGCCACCCCCACCGTCGACGACCGCGACGAAGTCGTCGACCAGGGCGTGCGCGAGGCTGGTCCTGCCCCACTGAGCGAAGAAGAGCTCAACAGGTACCTCAGCCAGGGAGAACGCAATGAGCTCAAAGTGCTGTGCGGCGGTGTCCCGGGGGACACAACGTCACTGGCGAACTTCCGCGAGCTCGTGCGCATGGCCTACAGGGAGTACGGCGATTGGGAGCCTCAAGGCGAGAACGTCTCGCCGCCGCTCTCGTCCCTGAAGGTCAGGCACGCGATCTGGATCCGCGAGGCATTGAAGGCCGAGGCCTCGGCCAGCGGTCAGGAGGCGCAGGGTCCAACAGGAGCCGCGCAACAGCACGAGGAAGGGCATTCCGCCGAGACCTCTGCGTCTCCTGACCGTGGAAGCGATGCCGTGCAGGAGAAGCTGCTGTGAGCGACTTTCGCGACCTCACCAAGTCAGAGCGCGAATCACTCCGCGAGGGTCGCTGCCCCTTCTGCAAAGGACAGAGCTTTCTCAGGGGTCCGTCCGGCGGACTGAGCACCAACTGGTATTGCGCCAACGAAAGGTGTCGGGCGGGATTCAACATCGCCAGCGTCACCGTCGGAGCGACGTCTGGCGTACTGATCGCTCAGTTGATCCAGGAGCCGCTCGCCAAGGTGCTGCCGGCATGACCGACGAGCGCGACGACGTGATTACCCGTCGCCTGGTGCGGGAGCGAGGCATAGGCGAACGCAAGACGCATCAACACCAGTGCGGTCACTACGACGCTTGCTATCGCTCCGACTTCGCCGAGATCGAATGCACGAACTGCCGCGTCGACCGATTCAACCGGAGCGTCGTGCACTGATGGCATATCTCGTTGATCTGCGCTGTGCTGGCGGCTGCGGGCGGAAGACGGTCTCCGTTCGCGTGTTCGGCCGCTACAACACGGAAGAAGGGCTCTTCTGCAGGACCTGCGGCACTCGACGCCTGAAGAAGCTCCAATCCATCGAGCGCGAGAACCAGCAGGCGATCGAGAAGCGACGCGCTGAATTCGGGGATGAGGCCGCCAAGGAACTCCAAAGGATGCTGCGGTGACCGCGCTCGCCCTTCAGCCCGACAAGCCAGTTATTCGCCGAACGCTCGCGGAGAACCTGCTCAGCTGCAGTGTGTTCGAGCGAGAGGACGGCGAGATTCTGGCCTTCGGTCAAGCCTTCCACAGCTTTGCGGCCGCCTACATCCTCCAGTGCCAGGCGACGAACGAGGAAACGCGATTGACAGACGTACCACGCCTCGCGGCCGAGGCCTGGCAGCGCACGCATGGCCTGCTGCAGAGCCGCTTCGCCGAGTTCATCAACCTCTGCCAGGGCTTTGCGGAGTCACACATGGCCAACCTCGGCACGCTGATGCACCTCGAGCACACCGAGACGCTCGACGTCGGCTGGGCGGTCCTGACCTGCACGATCGACCGCATCGATCGCGCGGACATGGGCGATCCGGACGACGAACCCAGGCGCGAGCTGATCGAGGACTACAAGACCGAGGAAGGCGAGATGGACCACACCTTCCAGATCTCGTGGTACTCGCAGATGCGACTACTCAAGCATCCAGCCCTGGAAGAGATCCTGTTCCAGATCGACTCCATCCGCGGTCGCTACAAGGCAGAGCCGGTCGTCGTGCAACGCGGCGACCTCGAACTGTGGTGGCGAACGACTCTGGCTGGGCTACGCGAGCGCTGGGAGGCCTCGCCGGCGGCGCGGTTCCCGACCGGTGGCCCTGCCTGCCAGATGTGTGCCAAGCGGTACCAGTGCCCCAAGGCTCTCGCAGAGGCGCGGGCGATCCCTGAGAACGAGGACCAAGCCGACGAGGTCTTCGAGGAGACCCTACGTATGGAGGAGAGCCTCGCCGTGCGCAAGAAAGGCTTGAAGGTCTTCTACCAAGACCGCGCTCCACGCATTGCGCACGGCCACGAGGTCGGCTTCCTGGTGCCGCACAAGCCGCACCTGGTTGTCACGAAGTCAGCGAAAGAGGTCCGCAGCTGGCTGAACCGACGGCACTACGACGGTGACATGGCCATGAAGGTCGACGTCGACGCGCTCGAGCCAGTTAGGGACAAGTTGATCGAGTCCGGCATGGCCACCCTGGAGTACTCAAAGCCTGGCTTCAGGTGGAGGAATTGGCTGCCCGCCAAGAAAGCACGGCAAGCGAAAGCTGAGGAGAAAGAGAGCGAATGAGAGCACCGGATGACGACGTCAAACAAGCCCTCGCGCAGGTTGCGAAACTCGGTGGCTTCCAGATCAAGAAGATGTCGACGAGCGATGACATGAAGGACCGAGTCCTCATCATCACTCTGTTCCGGCCCAGCGATGGCTGGGTGCAGGAGCGTCTTGCTTTCGAGGACGAGGCGCCGGCCCTGGTCGCGACGGTCGACGCCAATGGCCACGTCGACAAGATCGAAGGCGTGCAGCCTGGCGATCTGGCAGAGACCGGCGCTGAGGCGGACCAAGAGATTGCAGCTGCAGCCGAGACGGATCCGGACGACGAGCCGAAAGACCCTAACCACGGCGCTGGCGACTCGATCGAGCAGGAGCCAAAGCCCGACGTCCACCTGGTCGGCGAGGCAGCCGCTGCGGGACGCAAGAGGCGCTAGACATGGCTGAGAACTTGCACCTGGGCGATCGCGTCAAGCACCGCATCCATGGGGACAGTGGGATCGTCACCGGCATTTCGGAGTACTTGCAGCAGTGCCGCCAGATTCTGGTGAAACCGGAGGCACTGGACAAGGATGGCAAGGTGAAGGATGGCCACTGGTACGACGAGCCCTGGTTGGATCTTGTCAAGGCTGGTGTTCACTCACCGCTGGCAGCGATTGAGATCGCTGGCAAGCGGATCAGCGGCGCGCCCGAGCGGCCGCATCCACCGGAGCGGCGCTGATGGTCACAGCAGTCAAGGACGCGCCGAAGGACCACATGTTCTCGCCCCAAGGCGAGTACGCAGTCCTGCACATCAACCAAATCGTGGTTGCCGAGGGCTTCAACAATCGCCGCGCCCTCGGCGACCTCGACGAGCTCACGGAGTCCATCAAGTCGATGGGCGTCCTCGAGCCGCTCATCGTCTGGCTTCCAGAGGGTGAAAACCGGCTCTACCACCTGGTCGCCGGCGAGCGACGTTTAGCCGCTGCCAAGAAAGCCGGACTGACGATCGTCCCGGCCATCATCCGCGATCTCGACGACAAAGGCCGCCTTGAGGCGCTGATCGTCGAGAACCTGCAGCGCAAGGACATCGACCCGCTGGAAGAGGCCGAGGGATATAAGCGGTTGTTGGGATTCGGGCTGAAGCAGCAGGAGATCGCAACGAAGGTTGGGCGATCGCCTGGCCACGTGTCGAAGCGCCTGTCCCTGCTCGAACTGCCGGCCGAGGCGCAGAAGGCAGTCGCGGATGGGACACTCAAGATGGCCGACGCGGTCGAACTGGCGCCGTTCGTCACCGAGCCCGAGGTGATCGCCAAGACGCTCGAGCACGCGGTACAGGCTGCTCGCCACGGCTACTACTTCAACGCCAGCCAGACAGCCAAGAACGAGCTCGCGAAGCTGGAGAGAGACCGACGTCGTGAGACCGCAATCGCAGGCCTTAAGGCCGCGAAGGTTTCGCTGATCAAAGGGAGTTACACGAATCACCCCGAACTCGGGAGCGGTCACCGCCAGATCCCGATCACCGCGGCGAAGCACAAGACGTCGCCCTGTCACGCGGCCTACCTCGACTACGAGAACCGCGTGCACTACGTCTGTACCAAGCCGGCCAACCACAAGAAGGACGAGGATCCCGCCGTCGTCAAGGCGGTCAAGGCGCTGACCGAGCGCCACCAATACACCCACCAGGGCCAGCGTGAGATCTCAGCGAAGCAGAAGGCAGCCTACGACGCCCGCAAGAAGCTGCTCACCGAGCGGCACGTCGAGCGGACGAGCCAGATCAAGCGACTGCTGACGGCGCGTCAGAAGCGCGAGGAGGTCCTGGACTTCACGCTCCGCCAGCTGCTGCAGCTGGTGATCGACGGATCTGATGGGGAGACCGAGTTCGCTGCGCAGGTCCTCGAGCTCCCTGCCACAAAGAAGCACAAGTACGGTCGCCCGGACGTCGATTGGGCATCGTGGCTTTCCACGGGACAGGACCGGCTCTTCCGGCTCGCCTACGCGGTCGCGCTGGCCAGCGGCGAGGCTCCGCTGAAAGACGCCATCACCGGCGGCTACTTCGATTCGACCTATTCGCCGAACGCGGCACGCTACTTGGTCCACCTCACCCGCGCCGGGTACAAGCCAGAGAAGGCCGAGCTCGAGCAGGTTGGTAAGAACCGCGGAATCGAGGCCTTCGATGTCAAGCCCAAGGGTAAGGAGAAGAAGTCGTGAAGCAAGCCATCACACAAACCCACGAGGTCGACGCGGCGGGCAACCCAGCCGGCGGCTCGACCATGGGCCTCGGCATCGACATCCGCTGGCAGAACGGTCCCCTTGGCCGCGGCGCGGATCGCCAGGAGCCGAACGGCGCCTTTGTGGAGGGCGTGATCCTTGCTGCAATCGGCCGGCTCGAGCACTACCAAAGCACGAAGTTCCGGAGCCGCCACAACGCCCTGGCCATCACCAAGCTCGAGGAGGCGTTGCATTGGCTCGAGCACCGGACAGCTGACCGCGAGGCTCGCGGAGTTGAGGGCACGCACGAGCTGTGACCGACGACCCGAAGCCGACCTTCAAGGAATGGTGCGTTCTCGAGCTTATGGGGCACCGGAAGCTCGCAGGCCTGGTAAGCGAGCAGGAGATCGCTGGCCATGGCTTCCTTCGCCTCGACATCCACGTGCCGATTCGTTTTCGGCCTGACGGTTCAGAGATCCCGGGGCACCGGTCCACCCAGTTCTACAGCCCCTCTTCTGTCTATGCGATTACCCCTGTCTCCGAGGACACCGCCAGGGCATTCGCAGAGGGGAACCAGCCGGCTCCGGTAACGCGGTGGGAACTGCCCCAGCTCGCTGAAGCTGCCCGGGCAGCCGTTGAGCACATCGAGGACGACCTCGGGGACGGGGAGGCCGTCCGTTGACAAACCTGCTCGTGGGCCTCGTGCTGGCGATCGCGGGGTTGCTGTTCGTGGCGCTGGTCTTTAGCGTGCGAAGGCTGCGTCGCGCAGCGGACAAGAGGGCTTAGGTGAACAACGAGCTCGATCGGTTCCTCAACATTCCACGGGCGTCCGAACGCCAAAAGAAAAGCAAGCCAGCCGAGGTTTGGTACGGCCTGTGCGGTTACTGGACTGATGACTGGTCGAAACTGAGAACGGTTGGCAGCGGCATCCCCTGCTGCCCGGAGTGCGGAGCAGTCGGTTTCCAACAGTCAGCCGATGAATGGTGGCGGCAAGTCGATGCCTACGAAGCTGCAGGGCACTCCGGCTATCGCGCCAAGGTTGAAGCGGACAAGGGAAAGTGTCCTCGCGCCACCGCTCATAACGAGGTATAGCCCGTGCTCAACGACCTCATCCTGCGACGCTGGGCTCCCGAGATCCTCCTCGGCCTCGACGCTGGTCCCAAGCGCTTCAACTGGCTACTTCAAGACATCACCGGGATCAGCGATCGCGTACTCACTGATCGACTGCGCGAGCTGGAGGATGCAGGCCTCGTCGAGCGCCACGTGGAGACCACCAGACCCATCAGCGTCCACTACCGGCTCTCGGACGCCGGCGCACGTTATATCGGTCCGCTCGAGCAGCTCCGAATCATCAGCGCTGAGCAACGCGAGGAGGTCACCAGCCGAGCCAGCTGATCTGTCGTCACGCCAAGCAGCCCCGCCAAGGATTGCTCCGTCCGTCATTGAAAAGGAAGAGAACGCTTGCGTCTGTCAGCTGCCATGCGTCGGTCGCTCGCTGTCGCTACTGGTACTCAGCTTCTACCGGGTACCCGTGTGCGGTTCAAAGACCCTGAGGCACCGCAGCCGCCGGCTAAGCGAATCACGGGGACGGTGATCGACCTGTCGCTGAGCTTCGACGGCAAGTGCCTAGAGCTCTTCGGTGTGACCGTTCGATGGGATGGCAGCACCGCTGACGAGGACGACAGCTTGTGCATCGACGAGCTCGCGCCCCTGGAGATCATCAAGTGACCAAGACGTCGATCGAGTGGACCGAGATGACCTGGAATCCGACCACGGGCTGCGATCGTGTGAGCCCTGGCTGCGACCACTGCTACGCGCTGACGATGGCTGCACGACTCAAGGCGGCCGGCGCCCGCGCATATCAGAACGACGGGGATCCACGAACGTCAGGGCCAGGCTTCGCGCTGACGCTGCATGAGGAGCGGCTGCAGGCCCCGCTGCAATGGCGCAAGCCATCCCTCGTCTTCGTCAACTCGATGAGCGACCTCTTTCACGCGAAAGTGCCCTTCGAGTTCGTGCGACGTGTGTGGGACGTGATGTTCAACACGCCCCAACACACCTATCAGATCCTCACCAAGCGGCCGGATCGAATGGCGCGCTTTTCGGAGCGGCTGCCTCTGGCTACGAACGTATGGCTCGGGACGAGCGTCGAGGACCAGGCGCGTGTCGGCCGGCTGGATTGGCTCGATCGGACGTGGGCGACTACTCGATTCATCAGTGCTGAGCCGCTGCTGGGCCCACTCGAACTGGCCGGCTGCCTCGCTGGCGGACGAATTGAGTGGGTGATCGTTGGAGGTGAAAGCGGACCAGGAGCACGACCCATGGATCTCGATTGGGCACGTTCGATCCGCGACCAGTGCCAGGCCGCTGGCGTGAAGTACTTCCTGAAGCAGCTGGGCGGGTTCCCGAACAAGCGTGGACACCACGAGGCTCTCCTCGATGGCCGCCTGTGGCGAGAGATGCCTGAGGTGACGACATGACCAAGGACCCGACCATCGAGCTAATGACCTCGGCTCTCCGCAAGCTGACGCGCGATCTCTCGAAGATCTGCGGGGACCGCATCGAATATCCGGACGACTCGGAGCGCGTCGACGACCTCAAAGATGCGCTCCTCGAGGGCCACCGAATCCTCTCCACGATCAACGAGCAGTTCGGAGCCGAAAGGTGACTGAGGCAATGGACGAAAGGGGCCGCTCGATCATCGTGCCCGAGGAAACCTGCCGCCACTGCGGTCGCTCTTCAAAGGGCCGTCATCCGGCTGGAGTGGTCCCAGGCCGATGGAGATGTAACTGCGGCCGCACGCAGCACGAGGCTGACGAGCAGTGCACGCAATCGGAGGTCAGCGAATGAGCCTCGCGATCGTCTCGAGAATTGCCCACATCGAACCGCACCCGAACGCAGACCGTCTAGAGATCATCTTCATCAAGGTTCCACCAGGGCTGCAGCAGCTCGTCACGGGGAAGCACTACCGCAGCGGTGACCTCGGCGTCTGGCTGAAGCCCGGAGCGCTCATTCCAGGCTGGCTTGCGCACGACCTCTGGCTCGTTGGCAAGAACCGATCGGACCAGCCATTCATCGTGCGCGAGATCGAGATCCGCGGCATAGCTAGCCCGGGCCTGTGGGCCGGCCAGTGGTACCGCAACGACTCGACGAAGGAAAGCAAGCTCCGCGCTGACGAGCTCTCCCGCGGCGGCGGAGAGACACGCGACGGCTGGATCAGCTGGGCCCGCTGGAATCGTTCGTGGATCCCTGGCCAGTCCGTTGACACCGAGCTTGACGTTCGACCGTGCCCACCTAGCTCAACGGCAGAGCAGCTGGCATCTAACCAGCAAGACGCAGCCAAGACCACGTCAACGGACGCGGTAGAAGCCTCGGGTTCGACTCCTGCGGTGGGCTCCACATGACCTTCCTCGGCAACGACACCCGCCGCCTCGAGTACGCCAAGCGCTTCGGGGCCCAGCTGCAGCGCGCGATGACCGCACGCAAGATGCGACCGTTCCATCTCTTCAAGGCCGCCGGCGGGGGCTTCTCGCATTTCCAGCTCGACGCATGGCTGCACGGTCGAGGCCTTCCCCGTCTCGACCGCGCGATCCAGCTGGCCGAGGTCCTCGACTGGCCGCTGCTCGTCGAGATCACTCGCGAAGGCCGTACCGGTACGTGCCAGCGTCAAGGCTGCAGTCGCACGTTCATCACCGAGACAGGCAGGAGCCGGATGTACTGCTCGCCTCGCTGCTACAAGCTCGTGCACGAGTACGACCTCGGCTTTGCCCACGCCCAGCGAAGGAAGCTCGGCGGCGAAGAGGCGATGCTCCACGCGCAGGCTGCTGAGGGACGCGCGCACATCGAGGAGCTCGAGGAGCTGCGTCGCTCGGTTGCCTCGATGTGCAACGAGTGCGAGCCCGAGGGTTATTGCCGGACTCCTGATTGCCCTCTGCGCGTGGTTAGTCCCCTACCGTTGGCTCGAGCTCAGATCAAGTCGCGCGAGGCTCGGATCCAGGACAAGCCTGGGGCGGTGTCGGCGTGACCGAGAGCATGTGGCAACGCCTCCTCCGGACCTTCCTCGGCATGGAGGTGCGCATGGTGCTGCGCGGGAACAAGGAGCTCATCGGGACTCTCGAGCATCTGGGTGATGACGGCGGCCGCGTCAGGACTCCCGAGGGCAAGGCCGAAGCCTTCGAGTACTTCGACGTTCGGGAGTGCGAGGCGGCTCGATGAAGAACGACACCGCGACCCTGGACGACGAATGCCCGTTGGTTATCTACATGCATCCGGATTGCGGCCAGGCGTCACTCGACCCAGCCACCTGTCCCCGCTGTGGCAAGGCTCTGACGAAATGCGTCCGAAGCCTGATCACGGCAGTGCCCGATGAATATGTCGAGTACCTCGAGGTCGAGGACCAGTGACCAAGCAACTCCAGATCTCCCCCGACCTGGCGTTGCCGCTCGGCATTGCGAACAAGACCGTGTGCATCTTCGGGAAGGGCGGATCCGGTAAATCGAACCTCGAGGTCGTCCTCGCCGAGGAGCTCTACGCCGCCGGCGTGCCCACGTGCATCGTCGATCCCGCCGACATCCACTACGGCATTAAGAGCGCTCGCGATGGCAAGAGCGCAGGGCTCCCCTTCATCGTGTTCGGTGGCCTCCACGCGGACGTCCCGATCTTCCCGGAGAACGGCGCCTTACTCGCCGACCTCTTCCTCGATCGCGGGCTCTACATGGTGATCGTCACGCAGCCATGGACCGGTGGTGAACGCGCGCGGTTCATGACCGACTTCGCCAACCAGCTCTACAAGCGTGGCCCCGAGAAAGAGCAACGCGGCAGCGCACGCGTCCTCATCCTCGAGGAGGCGCACGAGTACGTCCCACTCACCCCCGGCAAGGGAGAGGAGGTGATGCTCGGCGCGATGAAGCGCCTCTACACGGTTGGCCGCAACTACTGGATCGGGTTCATCGCTGCGACGCGGAGGCCGGCCAAGATGCACACCGACCTGCGCAACGGCGCCGACGCCACCGCGTTCTTCCAGATCGTCGGCACCCAGGACCGCAAGGCCATGCAGGAATACCTCGGCGAGAACGCTCCGGAGGACGTCCGCAAGGAAATCCTCACGCACCTGGCCAAGCTGCCGGTGGGCACGGCGTACTTCTACCAGCCCGACCAGGAGCCCTCCCTTCAGCGGCTGAAGTTCCGCTACCGAAACACGCTCGATACGACGACCACAGAGATCACCGCTGGCCACAAAGTCGTCAAGCCAGTCCTGGCTGAAGTCGACCTTGAGCAACTGGGCGGTGCGATGGCGGCCGCGCGCGAGAAGGCCAAGGCTGACGATCCGCGAGAGCTCAGAAAGCGGATCCAGGAGCTCGAGCGGCAACTGCATCAAAGTGAATCAAACCGGCGCGTCGAGACTCGCGAGGTTCGGGTCGAGGTGGCCGTTCTCGATCTCAATGCGGTCCGCGACATCCAGTACGCGGTCGAGAGTTCTATGCAGCTTCATGCAACAGAGACCGCGACCGTGCTCGCCCGAATGCTCCGCGGCGTCGACGACGTCATTGCGGATGTCGTCAAGAAATATCCCGCCCAGCTGAAGGGACAGGTCGTGCAGCCAGCTGCAAGAGCTGGCGCCGGCGTCGAGCGCAACCCCCGCTCACGCACGCTGGCGGCCGAGGCGCGACCTGTCCCTTCAGTTGCCTCGAACGGCAATGCACGAAATACCGGAATTACGAACACAAATACCGGTATTAGCGGTCCTCAGCAGCGGATCCTCGACTCACTCGCGTGGTACGAGTCGGTGGGCATTTTGGCTGCCAACCGCAACCAGCTGGCGTTGCTGGCGAATTACACCCCGAACACGGGCACGTTCAACAACTACCTGGGAGCACTCCGCACCTCGGAGCTCATCACCTACCCGTCGGCTGGATATGTCGGGCTCACCGACGCCGGCCGCGCAGCTGCCAGCCCGGTCGACATGTCGCCCACGAGCGAGGCGATGCACGAAGTGCTTTACGCCAAGCTGGGTGGCCCTCGAGCTCGGATCCTGATGGCGCTGATCGCTGCCTACCCGAAGGCCCTATCTCGTGAAAGCTTGGCTGAGCTAACCAACTACACCGTCAACACTGGAACCTTCAACAACTACCTCGGCTCTCTGCGTTCGCTACAGCTGATCGACTACCCACACAAGGGCGCGGTGATCGCGCTGCCGGTGCTGTTCCTCGAGGAGGCCGCACGCCGATGACGCCGGAGGAGCGCGTGCAGGTCGCCCTGAATCTAATGCAGCAGGCTCGAAAAGCAATCGAGCGCGCGGACCTAGAGCCGGATCCGGGGCAGCAACGACGGCTGCATGTCGCCGCGGCCCTACTTCTTCGTCAGGGGGCGAACTCGCTGGATGACAACGGGAGGCTGAGCTTGTGAGCGATTACAGCCAGCTGGCCATCGTTGACGTCGAAACCACCGGACTGGATGCGGACCGTCACGAGATCTGGGAGGTCGCGCTTAAGCTCCCGTTCGATGGCGACCATCACTGGTTCCTGCCGGTCGACCTAGGCCGCGCTGATCCCTACTCGCTCAACATCGGCAAGTTCTACGAGCGCTACCCGAAAGATTACAAAGAATGGACGACCAAGTTCGACTTCGCGGCTCAGTTCTCGGAGCTCACCCGCGGGCGCCACCTGGTCGGCAATGTCATCTCGTTTGATGAGGAGCGCCTTCGCAGGTTGCTGCGCAACAACCGCGCGTGTCCTGGCTGGCACTACCACCTGGTCGATGTCGAGGCCCTCGTCGCAGGAAAGCTGGGAATCCCGCCGCCATGGAAATCCCCCGACCTCTCGGCCGCCATCGGCGTTGCGGTTCCGACCGATGACGAAATGCACTCAGCTGAGCGCGACGTCCGCTGGGCTTGGGAGATGTACGTCGCGGTCATGGAAGGTGGCGGGACGTGAGGGCGATCACCCTGACGCAGCCGTGGGCGACACTGGTGGCGCGCGGTTACAAGAAGGTCGAGACGCGCAGCTGGTCGACCCAGCACCGCGGCCCCATTGCGATTCACGCCGCCAAGACGTTCCCGAGCTCCGCTCAGAACCTTATGTGGCGCGAGCCATTCCTCAGTGATCTTCGCGAGGCGGGCGCTATCACGTGGGACTTGTTCTATGGTCCCGCCGGCGCCGCCCGGGCAACGTTGCCACTCGGGGCTGTCATCGCCACGGCGAAGCTGGGGGATGTGTGGAAAGTCGAGCGCTTGGACCAAGCCGCTCGGTGGGGACTAAGTGCTGCTGAGACTGAATACGGCGACTACTCGCCTGGCCGGTACGCATGGTTCTTGTATGACATCGAACCGCTGCCCGAGCCGTGTCCGGCAAAAGGCGCCTTGGGCTTGTGGGAGTGGCGAGGAGCGACGCCATGAGCGAGAGGACGCTGGCCTTCCCAGCTCTTCGGTGGGCCGCTCAGCAGTATCGGTCCATGCCAGCTGCACAGAAAGTCGGGCTTTCCGACTTCATTGAGGCCCGCCTCATTGACGCCGGGATCCTCACGCGAGGTTCTGATCACCGCGCGGAGATCGTCTTCGCGCTGAGGCATGCGCGCATCGACCCTGAGACGGGTCAGGAGCTGCTCGATGGCTGAGCGCAGATGCCCTGTGCCTGGATGCGGCCGCGGGCTTGGCACGACGAAGCGTGGTGATCCCTGGCTCATGTGCCGGCAGCATTGGGCTCGCGTCGACGTCGGCCTCCAGTACAGGATCTGGCGCGCATACAGGTCCTGGCAGCGATGCGAGCGTGCCTACCTGAAAGCTAGGGCTGAAGGCAAGCCGACCGGGCCGCTGAGAGAGGCGCGCGTCATTGCCATCAGTGCATTCATCGACATCCGCAACGATGCGATCAGGCTGGCCAGCCGCGGCGAGGCTGAGCAGATGGAGATGGCGCAGTGACCAGCCTGTTCTCTCCCGAGGAGATCGCCGCGCGGCGAGTTCGCCGCAACAACTGGTTGCAGCAGATGGGTTACTCGTTTCCGCCTGACACAGTCGAAGCCTTTCATCGCTATGCGGAACAGCAATTCGCTGACCGTGCCACACGCGCGATTGCGATCTTCAAGGACTACGAGGCCAAGAACAGCGCCGAGGCCCGCAAGGATCTCGAGCGCCGAGCACTGATCCGGGCAACTGCTGACCCAAGCAAGGAATTCCTCTACCACCTCGAGGACCTCCTTGAAGAAGAGGCCGCACTGTGAAAAGACTGACGGCCGCGCAACGGTTCGCGCTGGCTGAGGCTGGCCGCGCATTCAGCGACGCCTCGTGGCAAATGGTCATCGCCAGCACGGCCCTTTCGCATCACCGCGATCTACAGCACGAATTCACGCCCAACATCGACCCTGACAACCCTGGTGACAGTTGGGACCTCACAGCAATCCAGGAGATGCTCAACAACCTCGGCAACTGCCTGACCTCCAGGGCGCTGAGCGAATGAGAACCCGCAAGCGCTGTCCGTTCTGCAACTACGCCGGGCCGAGCCCGATTCTCTACGACTTCGGCACCAACATTGTTTTCCAGCCGCTGCATCCAGTGACCGAAGGCCACGTGCTCGTCGTCCCGAAGGTCCATATCAAAGACGCGATCGAGGGGCCAGCCACCGTGGCCACGACGATGAACTGCGCCGCGGCATGGGCCGGCATGAACGACATCGGCGACTGCAACTTCATCACCTCGGTCGGTCCAGCTGCGACACAGACCGTGCGCCACCTTCACATCCACATCGTGCCGCGCCGCAAGGGTGACGGCCTGCTCCTTCCTTGGTCGAAGCAATGAACGAGCGCGTGCCGTTGAGCTTCCTGCTCGCTGAGAAGTCAAGTCAGAAGGCTCCGGTCGAGCCCATCGTGCCCTTCCCTGCCTTCCGCGGCGAAGATCCCTGCATCGTCACCGCGGTGCTTGAGCGCACAGCGATCTGTGGATCCACCACCGACCACTACGAACGCCAGGCGGTCAAGCATCAGGACGTGCTCGTGGATTCGGCCGTCATCGAGTGGAAGACGAGAGCCGAAACGGCCACCAAACAAAATGGCCAGTCCACCCCTTGGCTGCGCTCCAAGAAGGCGACGTCGGAGGAGCGCGTGGCCGCCCGTGAGAAGTCGGATCGCAAGGCGCGCGAAAACCAGGCAGAGGTCGCTCGGGTCGCAGCTGCCGAGCAGGCACGGGATGCCGAGCTCCGTGCGCAAGGACTTAAAGATTTAAGTGATCGCGCAACTCCGCCTGTGCTCGCAAAGCGGCATGCCGAACATGAGTCAGCCCCTTCAGATATGGAGGAGAGACCCTCAAATGTGGAGGCAAAATCGGAACCGCTGAAGTTCTGCCCTGGCTGCAAACAGAAGAAGCCGAAGAGCGCATTCCCGGAAGGCAAGGGCTTTTTCAAGTGCAATGAGTGCCGCGCAGCCCAGGTCCAGGTCGAGGCGATGACTGGGCTAGGCTCACTCACGCAGAAGATCGCCGATCGCGAATCGCTGGCGGACCGGGGGCTGAAGCACTGCTCGGGCTGCGACCAAGACAAACGCTTCGAAGAATTCGATCGCAATGCGTCGAAGGCTGATGGGTATCAAACGCAGTGTAAGAAATGCAGGAGCGACAGGTGGACAGCCGGTTCGACAGCTATGCGTGGCGCACGCCATGGAGCTGAGGCGCCGTCGGACGGGCCAGAGACTATAGCGCCCAGCGATAGAGTTTCAACCCCTCCACGACGTCGCAACGGTCGGCCGGCCCTCACCTTCACGGAGCTCCTCAGCGACCTCAAGCAGCTGAGTACCTACTGCCGCGAACTCGAGGATGAGACCCGCGACCTGAAGGCCGAAAACGAGCAGCTGCGGGCTGAACAGGCTGGCCTCTACGAGGAGCTCCACACGATCATCGGCAGCTTCAAGAAGCGAAGAGGCAAAGGATGAGCGCCCACCCTCACCCCTTCACAGACGACTATGTCTCGGCCTGCCGAACGGCCCAGCTCGAGCACCAGATTGTGCATGGCGACTACTACATCGGCATTGAACACCTGGTCAGACCTGGTGCGAGCCGCGGCAGCAAACGGCGCGTGTGGCCAGCCGAGAAGCCCTTCATTAAGATCCACCACAGCGAGCCCGTCGACGGCGCCACGTGGGTACCACGTCTCGACCAGCTGCTCGACCTGCTCCGGCTGGCTGGCCAACTCAACGTTATGTTCTGCTACTCGCCGGCGAATTCCTACGGCACGCCTGAGGGCTGGTACTGCGAGCCCGTGGGCATCCAGATCAGCGACGGCGCGACCCGATCCACGTCCCGTGAGGAGGCCGCGCTGCGCCTTCTCCTTGCCACTCGGGAGGGGGCCGCCACATGACCGCAACCTATAAGAACCGGTACAGCAACCGCGGCATCCTCGACGACGAGGAGATCAACGCCGGTGGCCTGGTGGCGCGTGACCTGGCCATCAGCATGTGGTTGCTTGCCGACGATCAGGGCCGCCTGACCGCGTCGGTGAAGTGGATCTGGCACCAGGTATTCCAGCACCTCGAGGAGGTCTCGCTGGTCCGCTGCAGGAAGGCTTTTGAGCACCTGGACGAGGCCGCCCACTTCATCCTTCTCTACCGATTCGACGAGAAAACCTACCTCCAAATTCGTAACTGGCACAAGTATCAGCCACAAAAAGTTGACCGAATTCGCTGGAGTACCCTCCCGGCGCATCCCGGCTGGGAGCCGAGCATCCACCTGCCCAAGCGGCTGTACGAGCAGTGGCAAGAGGATAAAAAGAAGCCCGGTTTTTCGGGCCCTCCGATCTCAAATGAGTGGATTTCTGGAGGACGGCCGGAACCATTTCGGTTCCGCCATGTCTCCGGCAGCGGAGACGAAATGGAGAACGAGCGGAGCCAAACTGGAGCCCCAGCGGAACCCCTCCCGCGCGCGCGCCAGTGGATGAGTGGAAAGAGTGGACAGAGTGGACAGAGTGGAAGGAGTGGAAGACATTCACGTGGAGACGTACACGATGTAGGTCCCTCAGACCCGCCGCCTGAGCAGCCTGTCCCCACCGACACACCCACCACGCATGCCGGCAACGGCGGGCCTATCCAGTGGTCTGATTGGGCTCGGCTTCCCGCGACCAAGCGTCGCCTGCAGCTGACCAACTGGTTCTTCGGTAAGCACGGCTGGATGTCGGTTAAGCCCGACACCCTTGCTCACGAACACGCCATCGCTGAACAGATCGCAGGCTTCGCCATCGAGGGTCCACAGCTGCTCAACCACCTCAACGCCTGGTGGGACGAGTCCGACCCTGACGACAGGCCCTCATCGCTGGAGTACTTCTGGACACGACTGCAGCAGCTCGAGAACGAAGGCCTGAAGCAGCAGCAACGCCCCCACGTTCGGACCTCCGGCCTTTCCAAGCTCGGCGAGTCTCTTCCCGACATCCAGAGTCACAAGCCATGATCTGGATCTCTCGAGTTTTCAGAACGTTCAGGGACAGCGTGAGCACGCGCCGGCGTCACAGACATCGGGTTGATCGATTTCCGCCCCACCCGTGGGACTGGAGTTCCCCCAAGACTCACTTCTTGCCTCGTGCCTGGATCGCTTCAATAACACTTGTCCTTCGTCATGTGTTACTCTGGCAGCATGACGAGGGACGAAGTTCGACGCGTCATTGGCTACGTTCGGGTCTCGACCAGCGACCAGGGCCGCTCAGGTCTGGGCCTCGAAGCTCAGGTCGAGGCGATCACCCTCAAGGCTCGATCGAAGGGCTGGGAGCTAGTCCGAATCGCGAAGGACGTTGCCTCCGGGAAGACCATGAACGGCCGGCACGAGCTGCAGGCGGCACTGTCCGACCTGAAAGCCCATCGAGCCGATGCCCTGGTCGCGACCAAGCTAGACCGGATCTCTCGCAGCACGATCGACTTCGCGACGCTGCTCGAGACAGCGAGCAAGCAGCGCTGGCACGTGGTGATGCTCGAGCTCGACATGGACACGTCGACTCCAACTGGCAAGTTGATTGCCGGCGTCCTGGCCAACGTTGCTCAGTTCGAGCGGGAAATGATCGGCCAGCGGACGAGAGAGGCACTGGCGGTGGCCAAGGCGCGCGGCACACGACTCGGCCGAGCTCGCTTGATCACGCCAGACCTCGAGAAGCGGATCCTGCGCATGAGACGCAGCGGAAAGTCCTACGAGGCGATTGCCGAGAAGCTCAACAGCGAGAACATCGCGGCGCCGGCGGGCGGCATGTGGGGCTGGACGACGATCTCTCGGGTCGTGGCTCGAGCTCAGCCGGTGAAACACTTTCGTTTGAAAACCGACGTCGTCACGGAAGCCCTGACCACGACCCGACCCGGCTACATTCCGACCCCGCCGCCGACCTAACCCTCGCGGTGGTCGCTTGATGGCCACCGACCGCGGCGTGACAAGCCTCACCGGGGAAGGCGCGCGCTCGACGCTGCTCTGTGGCAAGCCGGTATGCGATCGCGTCGCCGAAACCATCATCGAGTTCACGTGGAACGGTTGGTCTGGAGTGCTCGGTGCGTGCTGGGAGCACCACGAGGACCTGGTCGTCAAGGCGCTGAAAGCAAAGAGCTCTGCCGGCGAGGACGGCGACACATGAGGCAGTTGGTTCGCTCACTGCCGCGTTTCATCCAGGACCCGCTCATCGAGCACCGCTGGTTTCGTCGCCTCTTCGGTGGGCACTTCGAGCGCTGGTTGGTCCGTGACGAACCTCAGTCAGCCGCGAAGGGTGCCGCGGTTCGCTTCCATCGCGAGTGGTTTCCGATGATGGCTTGCACGGCAGCGGATCCAGCTTGGCATCACCTCGTGACTCTGCGCATCCCGGAATTCGTCAGGCGATTCGCCTGCGAGGAGCACCGATGAGCAAGGGCTGGGTCGGCGTTGACCTCGACGGCACGCTCGCTCACTACGACGGCTGGAAAGGCGCTGATCACATCGGCGAGCCGGGACCGCGCGAGTCGCCAACGGTCCCGAACAGATTGCCGTCATCGAGGCATGGTGCGAGCGCCACATCGGCAGGCGCCTCCCGGTGACCGACCAGAAAGACTTCACGATGCTGGAGCTCTGGGATGACCGGGTCGTTGCTGTTGAGCCCAACACGGGCCGGCCGCTCACGGCGTCACGTGTAGGGCTTCCATGAAGGAGCTCAAGAAGACCCGTCTGGTCGACGACATCAAGATGCGCGCCCTGGAGGAGTTCGCCGAGGAGTGGCCTCGCATGTTGAACACCGTCGATCAGTCAGCTCTGCGACGCATGGGCGTGTCGATGCCGATCATGGTCGACGTCTTCCGGTCGGTCTGGCAGAGGGCCTTCTGCGCCGGCGCCACGATCCAACTCCGCGAGCTCATCGCTGAGGGTGTGTTTCACGGAGGCCAGCCGTTTCCGCGGGAAAGAGAGGAGGCGCCTGGCAGCTGATCTAACGCCGCAGCAATGCCCGCCGCCCACATCACTGCTGAGGAGGAAGCTGCCATGAGTCGAGAGGAGAGAGTCTTCGCCCTAGTGTTGGTGCTGACGCTCGTCATCGGCGCCCTGTTGGTTGTGTATGGAGCGCTCGGGATCGCACGAGAGTGCGGAGTGTCATGAGAATCCTCGGACTGGACCTCTCGCTGACGTCGACGGGCTATGTGCTGCTCGACGAGGACCACGTTGTGTGGCATGGCGTGGTCGGTAGCCACACCCTGCGCGAGACGGAGCGCCTGCAGATGTTCAACACCTGGATCCGGCGAACCGTCATCGAGAACCGCCTCGACCAGGTCGCAATCGAAGGCTATTCCTACGGCTCACCGCAAGGGCACACGCGCGCATTCAGCATCGGCGAGCTGGGCGGAGTGATGAAGCTCGCCATCCACCAGGCACGGATCCCCCTGCACGTCATCGCGCCGGGTACGTGGAAGAAAATTCTCTGCGGCAACGGTGCGCTGAGCAAGAAGAACGCTGCCGTCGAGCTCTACAAGCGCTACGGCGTTGAGTACGCATCCCAGGACACACTCGATGCCTGGGCCGTAGCCATGTGCCAGCGCCGGCAGGAACTCGGCCTCGACAAGCCGGAGCCGAAGGTCCGCAAGCGGAAGTCGCCGGCGAGCATGCCACTGCTCGAGGGGGCTCAGCACGTTGGCTGACGTCGACCCACATTTCTGCAAGTGTGGGTGCGGCCGTCCGGCGAACGACAGGTTTCTGCGCGGTCACCATATGCGCCAGGTCCGGGCAGTCGCAGCCGGGTGCTTTCGTCCGGACGGCTGGCCGGCGGGGCGGTCCTGCGACATCGATTGGGGCGCGCTGAGTCATCGCCACTGTCAGCTATGCAATGAGGCCTGCTCGGCGAATCACACGACCTGCGGTGGGTGCATGGCGCAGCTCATCCAGGATCCGATGGGTTACTGCCAGCTCTGCGGTCACGAAACGCCCACCCTGTTGTGCGACGTCTGCAATGTGGTCGTCACCCGCGAGATCCAGCGCGCAATGGGAGAACCGGAGCATGCGCTACTCCGAATCCCGCGCGTCGACGATGAGCAGGGATCCCACGGCGAGCTCTCGGACTTTCACCGCGCCCTGTGACGAAATCCTATGAGCAATCCTTCCCGACGCTCGAGTCAGCGGAGACACGCCTCGCCGAGCTGATGGTCGAGGCGGTGATGGCCGATGGCAACGCCGACATGTTGCCGGACGGAGACCCATGCGACTGCGGTGTAGGCGACGAGGACGACGTCGTCAACGGAAGGCTGTGCGCCCGGATTCATCACACGACCTGCGCTGGCCGGCCCGACAAATCCGGAGCCTTGCGCCCGCCGGCGCCGGTCGTGGAATGGCACGAACGCTACGGCGCCGACCTGAGCGCGTTTCCGGTGCTGAGAAGCCTGCTGGTAAAGAAGCCGAAAGACGGCGTCGACGCTGTGTACGACTGGGCAGGCCTGAAGCCGGCGGAGGCGAATGCTCTAGCACTCCACCACGCCGGGTTCGAGCTGGGGCCGATAGCGGATCTACTCGAGCGCCTCGAGCCCGCGGTTCGGCAACTGATTCTCAACGGTGCGTGGAAGCTGGATCGGTCTCTGCGGCTGATGGCTCCGCTGGCCGCGGAAGCTCACTGTGAGATCTGTACGGAGGCGAGAGAAATGCTCCTCAAGGGCCTCAAAACCCATGGCCGGACAGCCTGATATGCCAACTATCACGTTTTGCCCCACCCATGAGCGCCCGTCTCTATTAATAGAGGGATATTTGCAAAAGGCACTCGCTGACACGGCGGCCGCCGTTCGTCCGGTCCTGTTGTCCGCAGCCATCCATCTGACCCGCAACCAGGACGCCGCCGAAGATCTCGTCCAGGAGGCCTACCTCCGGATGGTGGAGCGCCCGCCGCGTTCACGGAGCAAGCGAAGGGTGCAGGCCTGGCTGATGCTGGTGATGCGCCACGTCTGGGCCGACCGCTTTCCGCGACCGACTGCCGGAAAACGACGAACAGCCCCGCGGCCCGCTGGCGAGCGAGGGGAAATGCTCATGCGAGCTGCTCTTCGCGGCGGCGCCGGACCTCGCGAACTGATTTTTGCGGCCGGCGCTGACAGTCTCGACGCCTGAGCGGCGGTTGGTGATGGAGCGACAGCCGTGCGCTAAATGCGGTCGCGTTCACGAACGGATGACACGCGGTGGCAGGATGGTTCCAAGCTGCGTTGCCCATCGCTCCAACGGCGGGCCCTGCACGAAGTTCCGGATGCACGGCGGGACCGTCTGTGACACCCATGGCGGGACCTCACCCCAGGTCAGAGCAAAGGCGCTGCAGCGCGTGGCGCTTGCGGACGCCGGCAAGCAGCTGGGCATTGCAGTCGAGGTGGACCCCACACAGGCGCTCCTGCACATGCTCTGGATCTCCTACGGTGATGTTGCCTTCTGGAGCCACCTTGTGGCCGATTTGAAGCGCGGTGGTGTCGATCTGCATGGCAACGGCTTGGTGGTGACCGGTGCTCAAGGTGCGACCCAGGCGCATGTGTTCATCGAGCAATACAACGAGGCCCAGAAACGGGCCGCTCACTTCGCGAAGATGGCGAAGGATGCCGGCATCGAGGAGCGCAAGGTGCAGGTCCTCGAGGAACAGGCCCAGATGCTCGCCGAGGTCGGCCGGCGCTTCGTCGCGAAGCTCACCATCGTCCTCAGCCTGACGCAGCAGCAGACATTCCAGGTCCGCGAGCTGTTTCGCGAGCAGCTGGCGCTGATCGAGCCGACTACGTGACGGGCGTCTTTGCTCGCACGGCGGAATTGTTCGCCGATGAAGAGAACGACCGGCCGGCGTGGCGCGGGGAAGTCCCGTGGCCACGTGGTTATGAGGCAGCCCTCGTCGAGACGCAGGCACGCGATCGTCTCGCCCGCGCGCCGGCGTTTCAGGACGGAAAGGCGCGGCCCGAGCAGCTCCTGCCCGGCACCCCAGCAGCAACCGGAGCTCGTTGGGCCGCAACTGTCGATTCCAAGCTGCCGTCTGGCGAAAGCGGGGATCCGGTCACGGATGACTCGTGGGTCTACTGGCTGCTTCGCTGCGGCCGCGGCTTCGGCAAGACCGAGACGGGAGCCCAGGCGATCATCGAGTGGGCGCGCGCCGGGATCGGTCCCTTGCTCATGGGCGGTCCTACGGCGCAAGACGTCCGAGACACGATGGTCGAGGTCGGGCCCTCCTCGGTCCTGAAGGTAGCGCCGCCGGACTTCATGCCCGACTACGAGCCGTCGAAGTTGCGCCTCACGTTTCCCAACGACGTGATCGTCGAGCTGCGGTCAGCTGATGATCCGGATCGCTTCCGCGGCGTGCAGTTCGTGCGCGCATGGCTCGATGAGCTTGCGGCGTGGAAGCGACTCGACGAGGCGTGGGACCAGATCCGCTACACGATGCGTGTCAAGCACAAGCACGGCGGCGTGAAGCTGATCATCACGACGACGCCGAAGAACCACAAGGTCATCAAGTGGCTATCGGCACATCCGCGAGCAGCTCTGACCGTTCGCTCCTCGCACGACAACTTCACCAACCTGGCCGAAGAGTTCCAGGAGACCATCGCCGACGTCGAGCACTCGCGTCTCGGCCGGCAGGAGGTCTACGGCGACATCCTCGAGGAGCTCGAGGGCTCGCTCTGGAAGCAATCGGCGATCGACATCGATCGGATTACCGTCGGGGCTTTTGAGAAGCGCCTCGACGAGGGGTTGCGCCTGGTCCGTGTCGTCTGCGGCGTTGACCCCGCCGGCGGCCGCACCGAGAACGGCATCCTCACCGTGGCCAAAGGCAACGACGGTCACGCCTACGTCCTCGACGACGTGTCGGCCAAGGGCGGTCCGGACATTTGGGTGCCGAGACTCGACGGGACTTATTCGGCCCGGCACGCGGACAAGGTGATCGCCGAGGTCAACTTCGGCGGCGACATGGTCGAGAACACGATCCATGGCGCGGGCCACCGCAACATTGCGGTCAAGGTCGTTCGGGCCAGCCGCGGCAAGGCGGTGCGCGCCGAGCCGGTTTCGATGCTCTACGACCGCCACATCGTCCACCATGTCGGCTTCTTTCCGGAACTCGAGCGTGAGCAGACAGGATGGGTGCCAGATGAGGCCCGCGAGAGCCCGAACCGCATGGATGCGCTCGTGTGGGCGCTGACCGAGTTGTTCGGCCTTTACGACGACAAGGAGAAACGAAAAGCGCGTATGCCGCGGGGCGACGTCAGCCGTCTCATGCCTCAGGCCGGCACAGGTGGCTGGTCAGCTGACCGCATCAAGCGTCGCCGGCCCGAGTCGACCGCGACCAAGCCGACTCCGGTATTTCCGATGGTCGCCGCCGGCGGCCGCGGCCGCCGGTAGGAGGAGAGAAATGAGCGCCAGCGCCCCTGCAACCTCTCGCATTGTCCTCCCGGATGGCGGGTTGCTGGCCCAGGTTCCCGTCACGCCGACCCTGATCGTGGCCACGTGCATGATCTGCCGCGAGGAGCGGCCGGCAAGCGAGCACCGCGACGGCGCCTGCCTCGACTGCCGGGTCGGCAAAGCTCTCGCTCCTCTGTTCGATCGCCTTGTCGAGCTCCTGCGCAAGCAGAACCGATATGCCTCTCGCCATCTGCCCTCGATGGGCACGCCCGACCAGGTCGGTCGACAACTCCGGCGCATGTGGAAAGTCATCCAGAACCTGGTTGTCGACAGGACGCGCCAGAGGGAGTTCCTTTCGCGCGCGATCGAACGCGCCCAACAGGTCGCGGCATGATGCACTTCGACCACCCCAATCCGGACGTCGTAGCAGTGGTCGACCACCTGCGTTGTGGCCGCTGTGGCACTCGTCGCGGCGGAGGCCTGGTGGTCAACGTCGACAAGCTCGAGCCGCGCAAGTATTCACTCAGGACCCGGTGTCTGCGCTGCGGCGCATGGGTGCACGCGACGCTCGAGGTGGACGCGCTCGAGCCTGGCGAAGTCGACCCGCGCGCCGTGCGCGAGCTCGACCCTATCTCGAGCGACGAGTTGCTCGACTTGCGGTCGATGCCGAACGAAACCTTCGCCCACGAGTGGGCCGAGTTGACAGGAGGCTCGAAATGAGTTTCACATTCATCCTGCTCGTCGCCGCCTTCGTCTGCTTCGTCGCCGCTGTCGCCAGGGTCGTTGTGTTCAGTCTCGACCTCGTCGCCCTGGGCCTCGCCCTTTGGGTGCTCTCGGTTCTGTGGGGGGGGCGGGGCTTATCGCCCGTTCTGTTGCTGATTCTGCTGCTCGGCGTACTCGTGGTCGCCGTGCTGCAGCGCCGGTGAGCCCAGCTGAGGCCACACCTTGCGACCCACGCGGCGAGCTCCGGCAGCACCTTCGCGACGGTGCTCTCGTTTGGCAGCTCAGGTGCCCTGAGTGCGGGCATTGGGGCGATATCGACGATGACCAGCTACATGGCCGGGTGTCGTGCGACCACACCGACTGCGGAGTGAAGCGCGGCGAGAGCGTGTGCAACTGCACGTTTCATCAGACCCGCGACTGGTTCAACACCGCCGTGCGCGTCTAAGCCTGCATCCGACACGAGGTGAACTGCCAATGAGGCGATTGCTCCGCGCGCTCGTCCTCGCCGAGGTCATCGCGCTGCTCCCTCTTGCCGCTGCGATGCCAGCATCCCTTCCGCACGGTCAGTTCTGCGCAGACCGCGTCGCCCATGCCTTGAGCAGTCCGAGAGCAATCGTGCCTGGCAGCTATGCCTGCCTGAGTCCAAACATGCAGTCTCTTGCGACTCGGCTCGGGTACGACGGCGACGCCGGCCTGCAACGGCTGGCGGCGGACCGTGGGCGAGATCAATCCGTTGCTCTCGGCCAGTCGGCCGATGGCGGCTTTCTTTTCGAATTCAGCGGATCAGGAACGAGCAACCAGCTAATGGTCCTGTGGATCGACCCCGATGGACTCGTGTTCCGAATCGACTCCGACGACGCGCCGTGAACCCCTTCGCAAAAGCGCTGCTGGCCGTCGCCTGGCACGCGTGGGATGCCCGCGACGCTTGGCATCATGACCCGCGTTCCATCCGCAAGGTAGGCGCTTGCGTGGGGCTGATCTGGTCTGTGAGTCTCGCGGCCGGGATGGTCTGGGGGCTCTCGCGGCCGCAATGGATCGAGATCCGACGCGTTGGCTGAGCCGGTGCGGTGCTTCCTGCTCGAACCGACACACATGGCGATGGTCACGCTTCGGCGCTACCGATCCTCAAATGATGGTGGCGCGGAGTGCCTGGGCCCGATGAGTTATCACGACGCGACCTCCGGCATCATCGCGATCGTCGACGCCACGTTCGCTCGCCACGTGTGGAACGCCGCGGCCGGGACTTGGCAGGAGCTCGATCACGTGACGGGCAGCGTGCCCGACTTCACAAGAGACGACTCGTGGGTGCACGTCACTCGGTCACAGCACAACGAGATCCCGCATGAGGATCCGCGATGGCCGACCTCATGCGCCAGTTGCGGATACGAATTCGCTGCTGAGGATCCATGGCAGGTCAATTACGACCTGATGTACCGACGCAACGACATCACGCCCGACATGCAGCATCCCGACCTGATGACGCTGCGACAAGCGCCCCCAGGCGCGATGTGGTGGGCCTGGTGGATCGGCAAGAGTTGGCGACCACAGGTTGGCGGGCATCCCGTCGTGGTCAGGCTCCCGAACGGCACTGATTGGATGCCCGACAACCAGGCGAGCAACTGCGGCAAGCGCAAGGACGGTGGTGACGGCACTGACCCGGACTACCGGAACCACCACTGCTGGATCCTGCACGGGACACCCCCCGATCTCACCGCAGACCAGAACGGCGTCACATGCACGGCCGGCGCCGGCTCGATTCTGAGTGGCCAGGGCGCTTCTCAGTGGCACGGCTTTTTGAGGAACGGCTACCTCACGAACTGATCCCCGGGTGGGAGGTCGCGCGGAATGCCCGACACCTTTGCGCCGAGCTCGCCACAAGACGATCTCGAGGCCCTACTGGACACAGTGTGGCGTGAGGAAGCCCGGACCCGCCTCGATGACCGCATGGACGCAGCGCTGCGAGCCGATGAGCTCGCGAAAAAGAAGCCAACCAGAGCGCGCAAAGCGCCGGAGGAGTTCGAAATGAGCTACGGCATCAGCATCCCGAAGATGAGCGACGGCCAGGTCGTCGCGATAGCGGGCGCCGACTTTCCCGCATCTGCGGACGAGGCCATCGCTGGCGTGCTGCCGGCGTTCGATGGCAACCTCGCGTTGCGTGAGCGCGTCGAGGAGCAGCTGCGCGCATCCAAGTCCGCATGTGAATCCCTGATCGACTCAGGGAAGCTCGGGGTCGGACCGTTCAAGGCAACTGTCACCGGTCATGCCGAGCTCGAGGGCGGCACGGAGTGGGTCACCATCAACCTGACCGCAGAGAACCCGCACGAGATTCCGCGAGATTGACCTGGTCCGGAGACCGCATCGACCTCGACGGCCTGCGGCCTGGTTGGGGCTCGATCTGGCAAGGCGGGATGCTCGACGACGAAGGCCTCAAGGCGGTCGAGGCCGCCACAGAGAAGGGCCTCGTCATCGTCGCGATGAACGTCGAGGCGCGGGCGTGGGACTATGAACGCCTCGTCGACCATCGCGCGAAGGTGCTCGCCTACGTATATGTGGGCATCGAGGACTCGCCTGAGGGCTGCCTGCCCGACGATCAGCTCATCGTGCTCGTGGGCACGCTGCTCACAGTGCTGCGGCGGGGCTATCACGTGATCGATCTGTGTGCTGCGGGCATCAGCCGGAGCGGGCTGCTTGACACATGCCTGCACATGGCCGCGCTCGACGTTGACTGGGACGCTGCTCTCACCGCCGTCCGGATCCGTCGGCCCCAAACGAGCCCGAATATCGGTTTCGTCGAGCAGGGCAAGCGTCTCGAGGCGCAGGTCCGCGCACTCGGTCGCGCCGCCTGATGGCGAACAGGCGCGACCTCGAAAACGCAGCGCGCAACTGGGCGCGACTGCCCCAACTGCCGCGCATGGCGCGAAAGCGCAGCCGGCCAACGAAGAACCTGATGACGCCGGCCACGAGGGCGATCTCCGACAAGTACGCCTTCCCGCCTGCGACTGCCGGACGGCAGACGCAGCCGATGAACTACAACCCGTTCGGGCTGAGCGGGTGGTACTTCATCCCGAAGCGTCAGTACCAAGAGATCGACGTCGAGGAGCTCGATGTCACGCAGTTCACGGCCGACCAGCTCCTCGCCATCCTTCCCGACCTCAATCCCGATTTCTCGATAGCCGTCTGGTCATATCTGCGCACCTGCGGTACCGACCTGAAGTTCACAGCGGTCACCCCCAATGGCAAGGAGTTCCCGCAGGGCCAGAAGCATCTCGACGACCTCATCCTCGGTACCAACCCGCAGTTCGGCGGCATCGATGCACTGACTCGTCAGCTGCTCCTCAGCGCTTACCTCCAGGGCGCGGTGTGCGCCGAGGCCGCGCCGACGAAGAACCTGAAGGACCTCGACGACATCTACGCCGTCAACCCGGACTCGATCTGGTTCCAGCGCGACGAGGAGCAAAAGCTCGTGCCCTTCCAGCGGCAGGCGATCTGGGGCAACCTCGCAGCTGCGTACCCGTACCGGATGATGAACGAGGAGACCTTCTTTTACAACCCTGTCGACCCGTTCATCGACGACCCTTATGGCCGAGCGCCGGCTGCAGCCGCGCTCCAGATCGTGTTCGGTCTCGTCTCAATCCTCCGCGACCTGCAGCGAGTGATGCACCAGATGGGGTTCCCGCGCGTCGACCTGACGATGGTGTACGAGTTGCTCGAGCCGACCATGCCGGCCGAGGTGCTCGAGGATGAGGGCGCGAAGTACGCATGGATGACCGCGCGGATGCAGGAGCTCGTTGCGGCCTACAACTCGATGGCCCCCGAGGACGCCTTCATCCACTGGGACTTCGTCAGCGCCGACCACCACAAGGAAATGGGTCAGGGTGGAAGAGGCAGCGGTGGGCGCGCGCTCGAGCCTGAGAAGATCGTCGCGATCTTTCGCGACCAGCTCATCGTCGCTCTCAAGACGCTGCCCATCTTTCACGGTGGGGGACAGGGAAAGGGTGAGACCGAGACCTACGGAACGGTCGAGTACGAGATCTATGGCGCCTCATGCGTGACCCTGCGCGAGATAGTCGCCGAGGTACTGGTTCGAGCCCTCACTGTCGCGCTGCAATTCCGTGGCGTGCAGTGCGAGGTGCAGCACGAGTGGGCCCCCATCCGGACCACGCAGCGCCTGCAGGATGCAATGGCTGAAGCGCAGGAGATCGAGAACGCCGCAAACAAGCGCGACCAGGGCTGGATCTCGCAGGACGACGCGTCCAACGAGGTGACCGAGTCCGATGCAGTCGGGCCCGCGCCATCACCCTCGCCCGCGCCGCTCGCGCCGCCCAAGGGAATGCCTCAGCCGATGCCACCCGGCACTCCACCTGCTCCGGGTGGAAAAGCTGCAGCTGGTGAGCCCGCGCGGTGGGCCGAAACAATCGTGCGCTCCGGCCCAGGTATGGGTCTCGTGTATGCACATATCGCCGCACAGCGCGAGGTCGAGCGCATGCTCGAGCGCTACCGCTGACGTGGCAAAGACGGTCAAAACGGGTGGGCACCACAACCGCCACGGTGGCCATCACGCGAGGGTCCGGACCGCGAAGCACTCGGCACGCGCTGCCAAGTCAGCCTCCCGCGCAAAGAAAAAGTGACCGCCTCGCTGTAGGGCTACAGGAGCTCCTGCTCCGCGAGGGGCACGAGCTGGAGCGTCACCTCGACGCCCGCTTTTGGCGAAGCCCGGTAAAGGGTGACCTGGTCGAAGCTCTTGGCAAACTGCCGCCGCCGGCGGGCGAGCTGACCGCCTTCGCGCGCGTCGTCACCCTCGAGGGCCTGTGGGCCTGCATCAAGGAGGACCCGCAACCCGCCACCCTGCGGCGCTACTTCGCCTGGGCGGCACAGGAGCGGGCCCGCGCGCTAGCTATAGCCGCGATGCGAGCCTCGGGCGACGTTGCGCGCACACAGTCGGAGACACCGCCCGGCAACCTGCTGCGACTGCCCGGCGGCGTCACCATCTGGCGCGCATACGTCGCCGCGGTTCGCCTCGAGTTTCGCCGGCAACAGGCAGCCTTCGACATGTGGGCCCGGGCAACAGGTCTACTCACCCACGTCGACCATGGAGTCACCAACCACGACGAGCTGGCCGGCTGGAATCCCCACTTCGACGCCAAAGGGCTGCTCCCGCATCAGCGCCATGCCTATCGGGCAGCTGGACAGCATGCGCTCGACATCCTACGAGCGGAGGATTTCCGTAGGAAAGCCAGGCGCGACGGTGGGCTCGTGGTCGGTGGCGACTTCTCAATCGACGATCCGAAGCTTCAAGAGCGCGTCGACGCGCTGCTCCTCGATCGGATCGTCGGCATCGACGAGACAACGGCCGAGATTCTGCGTGCAATCCTCGCCAGCGACGGAACGATCGTCGAGAAAGCAGAGGCGATCGACGAGACCTGGGACGAAGCGAGCACAGTGCGCGGCATCACGATCGCGTCGACGGAGATGGCGCGTGCGTCAGCTGCTGCCGAACTCGACACATATCGCGAGAACGACGTCGCGCAAGTCGAGGTTGACGGCGGATACAGCGGCGACATTTGCGACGAGTACGTCGGTGAACGCTTTGACGTGGATTCGGACGAGGCTGTGAGCCTCATCCCTATCCACCCTCGCTGCACACACTACTGGTCTCCAGTGATTCCCGACGACTGGCACCTGCCGACCACGCCGTGGGCCGGCGGAGATTTGGAGGAAGCAGGTTGAAGCAGGAGCAGGAATACACCCGCGACCTTGTTCGCCTGGCCGCGGGCAAGACCGACGTGACCGACGACGGCGGCACGCTTCTGTTCACGAACCCAGGGCAGGCCGTGCAGGACATCTCGCAGTTCAACGCCGAGACCACAGCGCTGCTCGGGTCGAGTGCCACGTTCACCGGGTCGATGCGCGACACGACCAACTACAACTGGGCCGGCGCGAAGTCGAACGTGTCCGGCGGCCAGGCGGGCACCCTGCTCATGGACGAGTCGAGCGCGGCCTCGGGCGCGAACATCTACCAGGTCGCGACCCAGGCGGCCGCCGCCGAGCCCGCGACCCACGGCTCGCCGGGCACCGTCGCCGCCACGAGTTTTGGTGCGCGCATCGTGCCGACCAAGTCGCTGCTGCGGTTCATCCGCTTCGTGTACGTCAACGGGGCGGCGGCGCAGACGGGCACATTCGAGATCCAGTCGGCGATGTCGCCGCTCAACTAAGGAGGAGGAATGGCAGTCAAGCGCCTAGACCTCGCGCACACCTCGTGCGGCATCTGCGGCGAGGGGTGGCAGACCCCGGAGCCGCCGGACATGCCCGAAGGCTACCTCGAGGCGGTCGAGTACCTCGGTCGGCTCGCGATCCACGAGGTCGGCCTCGACCCCGACAAGGTCGCGGCGTCCCAACGCGTCCTCGACGAGCGGGAGGCCCAGGCCGCCGCCTACAGGCTCGATGAGGATGCGTTCAAAGCCACCCACGACCACGCGGAGAAGTCCCACACCCTCGACGAGCACCTCGAGCACGCCCACGCCCACCGCATCCCGCTCACCTGCGAGAAGTGCAGCCATCAGGAGCAGGCGACCGCGAAGGGCCTGGCCGCGCTCAAGACGCACAAATGCCACCCCGGCAAGAAGCAGCCGGCGTACTCGGCCGAATGACCACCAAGGAGGCGACCATGACCCGCGAGGAGGCCCTGTCGAAGCTCGCCGAGGTCGGCAAGGCGATGCGCAAGCGGTTCGAGGACGAGCACGGAACGCACGAGCCGCGCCTGCAGCAGCTCGAGGCGACACTCGCCCACGGCGCCGACCTGGTCGGCCACCTGCACGACGAGGAGGAGCGCGAGGTCGACCTCGCCAAGCGCCTGCTCGACCAGGAGCCGGTTCACAACAGTCACCCCGTGAGGCCGCCGACCGACCGGCCGAAGGGATGGGCCGCCACGGTCGCGGCGAGGGGGGCGAAGTGAGCAGGTTCACCACCGTCGTCGAGTCGCAACTCGCGCAGCCCGCCGGCCTGCCGTCTGGCGTCACATTCAACGGCTATTGGGCCGCCATCGTCGCCGGGGCGTCGGCCAACCTCAAGTGCCGCCGCATCAAGATCGGCGTCCGCGCCGGCACCGGGCCCCCGACCTCGCAGCAGGTGACCATCGCCCTCTACCGGCAGACGGTGCGACCCACCGGCACCGGGTTCTCGACCCTGGTCCCGCAGGCGCTCGACCCGCGCTCGATGCCGAGCCAGATCACCGGCATCGACGTGACCACGGCGGCGGCCGCCGGCACTGCGGGTCCGACCCTGGCCGCGCAGAAACTCGACGAGTGGACCTTCAACACGCAGCAGGGCCTCGACCTGCCGTGGGAGCTCATCGAGGAGCTCATCGGCGACCAGGCCGCGGCCAACGGCATCGCGTTCGTCAACATCGGCAACGCGCTGCCGGCCGGCCACCTGTTCACCCTCAGCGTCACCGACGAGGAGTAGCGGCGGCTGATGGCCGTCGAGCGCAACGTACCCATAGCGCCGGTCTCGACCGGCGCGCCGGGCCTCGCCCGGACCCTCGAGATCACCGTGGAGCAGGGCGACGGCTCGCTCGCCACGGTCGAGATGCAGGTGGTCAGCATCGGCGACAAGGAGGGCCGCATCCTCCGTGCCGACGAGCTCGACCTGCGCGACTTCCAGTTACAGACGCTCAGGCAGCTCGACCGGATCGCGTTCGCGGTGGAATCGCTATCACGTGGGGAGGCGGTCCCCACTATGGAGGATGAGGCCAGATGGCAGGCGCAGCAGTAGACATTAGGGCGTTCGTCGCCCGCATCATTCCCGGCTTCACGACGGACGACTTCGAGAACACCAAGGCCGTGCGCTCCGGTCGCTACCGCGAGCTCTACGTCATGCCGATGGTTCGCAAGACCCATGCGCTTGCCGACGAGGGCTCGTACTTCGTCGTGAACAACGGCGCGGGCGTCAACGGCCTCGCCACCGCCGCCGCGCAGGCGGTGTTCAGCGACACCGCCTCGGCCTTCCTGTACGGCGAGAACCACGACAAGAACAAGTCGGCCTACCTCGACTGGCTGAACCTGATCGTCACGGCGGCCGGCACCGCAGGCACCGCGATCTTCCTCGCCGTCACGGTCGACAACACCTTCCGGGCCCCGGCAGCGACCGGGACCGAGCTCACCGCCAACATCTCCAACCCGAACGGCAACGTCGCCCGGCAGGCATCCATCATGCGGTGGTGGTCGGGCGGCGCGACCCCGCTCGTGCTCGCGGCCTCGTCGAAGGACTCGCGCACCGTCGTGGCCGCGCGGCTGCTCAAGGGTGCCATCGGCATCGCCAACGACACGTTCCTCGCCAACTTTGGCGGCGTCGAGGCGAACGACGAGAACACCACCTCGACCGTCGCGGTGCGCACGGTCCAGTTGCCTCCGGTCATCGTCGCCCCTGGCGGCTCGGCCGCCGTCCACATCTGGCTGCCGTCGCAGTCGGCCGCGAGTTCCTACGCGCCCGAGGTGGGCTGGTGGGAGCGGTAGCGGCCTGACCCTTCTCCTGGGCCCGCTGGCCCCGGACCCGACGCCCATGCCTGCGACGCAGCCTGCGAGGGCCCTGCGCCGCGCCCCACGCCCCCGCAGGGTGGCTGGCGCAGCCCTGCTCGATGCCGTGCCCGCACCAGAGGTACCCCGCGGGACCAGGCGGGCAGCGGGGCTCTCCCGACGCCGTGCGCCGGGGTTCTCACCGACCGACACTCCAGCCATCGCCCCCACCCCAGCACGAAGTCGCACGAGGGGCGTGCAGACAGCCAGGTCGCGCCGGCAGGCGGCTGTCTTGCCGGAACAGCCCGCCGCCCCGGTGATCGCGGTACGCAGGCGGTTCGCGGCAGCGGTGCGCCGGGTGCGCCCTGGATTCGTGGTGGCCTTGTTCCCGCCGCCGATGATGCCCATGTTCACCAGGGCCCGGCGGATCGCCACGCAGCTGGTCCGCCGGCGGGCTGGCTCCGTGCCCGTGGCGGAGGCCGTCCCCGCCGCGCCCGCACGGCGGCGCCTCGGTGCCCTCGTGCGGCGCTTCAGGCAGGCGTTCGTGCCAACGCCGCCCCCGGCCGTAGTCGTTCCGCCACCACCCTTCCCGCAGCGGCGGCGCACACAGGCGGCCGCAGCGCGCCGGCGAGCTGCATGGCTCGTGTTCGCGCCACAACTCCCGCCCGCGCTCGAGTACCTGCTCATGGTCGTCGCCCACGCGCCCGTGCTGCTGGCCGTCGCCCGGGTTCGCCTCGTCACGGTCGCCCGCCAAGCGACGAGCGTCACCCGGCGCGTGGCCCAGGCGGTCAACCGCGCCACCCAACTGAGAAGGAGAAGGCCCTGACATGGCGCTCGACCGCTACGCCATTGGCGACACGCCCACCTTCGAGGTCGACGTCTTCAAGGCCGATGGCGTAACGCCGGTCACCCCAACCGGTCCCGTGACGGTGACAGTGACAAACATCCGGACCAAGGGCAACATCACCGGCTCGCCGGTCGTGACCATCAGCGGCAACCAGGTCGCCATCACGCTGCCGGCGGCCGCCACCCTCGGGCAGTTCCGCGCGGCAGCGCAGATCACGGTGGACGCCACGCCGACGATCAGGACGGCGATCTATGACTACGAGGTCGTCGCGGCCTCGGAGGTTACCTAACGGTGCCGACAGCCGATTTCGGGCAGATACTCACGAGCCCCGACGACCTCGGCGGCATCCGCGAAATGCTTGGGTTCGAGCCCAGCGAGCTCGGCGACGACGTGCTGCTGCACCCGTGGGTGCTCGGCGCCGGCGAGCGGTTCGTAATGAAGCAACTCCCCGCTTGGGCGCTCATCATGCAGCTCACGCAGCCAGCTGCACCGGTGCTCGCTGCAACCACCGTCTCGCCACCAACCTCGCTGCTCGCAGCGACTTATTACGTCATTCTCGTTGCGCGCGCAGCCGGCATACCATCGCCTCCCGGCGTCGAGGCATCGCAAGTGATCACCGTCGGTCAACGCCTCGACATCACCATCCCGACCTCGCCCGGCATCCAGTCGTACGACGTATATGTCGGCACAGCAGCCACTCAGGAGTTCCTACAGCAGGCGGGGCTGACGCCCGGCGGGATCTACAGCCTGCTTGCATTCTCGCTCGCGGGCCCGGCGATCGGCGCCATCGGCGCGGTCGGCCCCGAGGACGTGACCGAGCAGGGCGACCTGGCCAACCTCAAGTCCGCGACGCAGGCAGCGTGCGCAGCTCACCTCTGTAAACGGATGCAGCGCAAGGTGCCGCGCGAATTTCGTTCCTACTCCTTCAGCGAGATCATCGATGTCGACTGGCGTCACGAGGAATCAGCGATGTTCGAGGACGCTGCTTACTACCTCGGCCTCGTCACCGGCTACATAGCCGGCCTCGCACCCCCGCCTGCGGCGATGATCGCCCATCCGAAGCCGAAGGCGAACGACCCGTCGTACATCTCCGGCACCGACCCCAACGCCATCCCTGGCGCTTTCGGGACCTACACCCAGAACCCCCGATAGGAGGCCAAATGTCTGACGCCGTCGACATCGCCTACCAGATGCAGAGAGCTCTCAAGCCTCTCGGGGAACCGAGCGACGATGACCTCCAGATCATCAACTCACGCGCTCTGAAGCCTCTGACGAAGAACGATGTCTTCGTCGTACAGACCGAAACGAGCAACTCACTGCGCGATTCGTACTTCACGACCATGGATCCGGAGACCACCCTCCCCAACTTCGTCGACGACTTCAAGGAAGGTCGGTCTCTGATGAATTCCCACCGAACGGAAGAGCTTCCCCTCGGCACGAGCTTCGATGCGGCCCTCGAGCAGCGAGGGCGCGAGGGCGACTCCAACGACCCCGCCCGTACTGCCGCGGTGGTTAAGAGTTACATCCTTCGCGGCATCAACATCAACGGCGTCCCCACGGACGACCTGGTGCGCGCGATTGAGGCTGGCGTGGTTCGCGACGTCAGCGTCCACTTCGACGATGAAGCGGAGTACCGCTGCACCATCTGCGGTGGCGACATGTACGAGCGCGAGAGCTCGTGCATCCATATGCCCGGGCTGACCTACGGCGGGAAGCGCGCAGAGGCGCTGATTGTCGACGGTCACGCTCTCGAGCATTCCCTTTGTTTTGATGGCGCCACCCCGCGCGCCATGATCGACAAGGCGCAGCGTATGGCAGCAGCGGGGCAACTCGATGCCAAGCAGGTCGCCCGACTCGAGCGTCTGTATCGCACTCGAATTCGCAGCGTGGCTCCGTCAGCTGGTGGTCCTCCCGAGCCCGGCGGCGATCGCACTCCCACGGCTTATGAGGACCGACAGAAGGCGATCCAGAACGCCGTGCAGAAGTTGTACCCGGGTGATGACGAGTGGGCATACCTTGACCGCACCACTGACACGGATGTTGCTTGGACCGTCACCGGCGGATCGAAGGCTGGCAGCTACCAGGCCACCTATTCGATCGATGACGGCGGCAAGGTCACCCTCGGCGAGCCGACTCCCGTGACCATCACCACAACCGTTACTCCCATCAACCGCGCGAAGGAGAGCAAGCGCATGGAGCATCCACACAAGCACAGCGAGTTCGAGCACGACCACGAGGACTCGCGACCCGAGCATGACCACGCTGACACGCCGGCCGACAGGTGGGTCGAGCTGCTGCCAGCCCACGCGCGCCAGTCGGTCGAATTTCTCGGCCGCGAGGAAGTCGAGCGTCGAGTGGCGATTGCTGCGCGAGGGCGTTTCTCCCTGTTCGTGAGTGGCAAGACCTGGGAGAAAGCGAGCGCACTCGAACGAGCGACCTGGTCGACCGCGATGATGAACGATCTACCCGACTCAGCTTTTGCCTACATCGAGCCTGGAGGCAAGAAGGACGAGGAAGGCAAGACCACGCCGCGGTCGCTCCGCCACTTCCCTCATCACGATGACGCGGGCAAGTTGGACGAGGCGCACGTGCGAAACGCCCTCGCGCGGATCCCACAGTCAGACGTCAGCGACGCCGCCAAGTCGAGCGCACTCAGCCACGTCAAGGCTCATGCCAAGACGCTCGGTATAGAGGTCGACGACGAGGGCAGGGTGAAATCCAACAAGGGAGGCAACATGACGCCACTCGACCCAGAGACCTTCGCCAACCTCGCCGGCGTAAGGATGCCGGTCGCCGAGCGCGAGCGCGTTGTCGATGCGCTGATCAGCGTCAATCCGGACGATGTGACCCCCGACCTCGTGAACCGCGTCGCGGCGTCGATGCTCAAGCGCGCAGGCCCCGCGATGGCTCCGGACATGGCATCGCAGATGCAGGGAATCCTCGACCAGATGGCCGACGCGCACGATGCTCACGCCGAGGCGCTCAAGGCGCTCAAGACTTTGGTCGGCATTGGCGCTGAGGGCGGCATGCAGTACGGGCTGCCGGACAACATGGCGTCGCAGGAGGACCTCGAGCCCGGACAAGCCGCTGGCCTCAAGACGCTCGACTACGGGCCCGGCGCAACGCCAAACGGAACCGGCAACGGCACCATGCCGCCCAATGGCAGCATCGGTGGCGGACGATCGCGCTCAATCGCCATCGGCAACGCGGGCGCCAACCTCGATGCCAAGGTCAAGTCGGCTCTGGGCACCATCAACGGCATTATCTCGGACCTTCTTGCGACCGACGCGCAGGAGGACGAGCAGGACGTTGAGCAGCAGTCGGCCGAAGACGCCATCCCGATTACGTCGAGCGCCATCGGGCCGGGGCCCGGAGGCTCGGCCCACGACCAGCCCGTCCTGGTGCCAGGTCGCTCGGCCGACCATGAGGCCAGGGCCAGGCGCGCGCTGCAACTCGAGGCGGCGCTACGCGCCCCCGAGTTCGCTGCGATCCGCGCCCTGGTCGCGCAGGCCAAAGCTGGACGCGACTACCGCCGCGCCGTCGCCGGGGAGCTCTTGGCTTGGGGTGTGCGCGCGCGAGGCACCGATTTCAACGCCGAGCTCTACAAGCGGTTGCTGCCCTCGATGGAGCTCGGACAGATCGAGGAGCTGACCAAGGAGTTCGAGCGCGACGCCTGGAAGCGCTTCGCGAACGCCCCAGTGGAGGAGCGCCCGGACTGGTTGCCATCGCTCGTGGACCGTGTCGGCCGGCAGACGACACCGGGCCTGCTGCCGGGCACTCCGACGAAGACCAAGCTGCCCGCGGCGGTGGCCGCCGCGGTCAACGTGGACCTCTTCAAGACCAACCCCTGGTAGTCCGCCCCACCCACCACCACGCCCTAGAAGGAGGCTAACCGACAGATGGCGAACGACCCCCGACTCTCCACGGCCTGGGACGAGCTCGACGCTCACTTCGCGACGATCCTCGGCGACGGCACCATCAACCTGCCTACCCTCGGCGCCGGCGGCTTCGTCCCCTCAACCTCGTTGAAGCTCGCCGTGACGCTCACCAACGTCGGCACCGGCACGCCGCTCGTCGGCCTGGGCGCCTCCGGCAACGAGCTCTACGGCAAGGTCAAGCAGGTCTCGACCGACGGCATGATGTCGGTCCAGGACCGCGGCTACATGACCTTCGCATTCGTGGCGACCAACCCGGCCCCGAACGTCGCGGTTGGCGTCGACGGCACCGGCAAGGTCACACAGACGGCGGCCAACAAGCAGGCCGTATGCGTCGGCTTTGTGGTCGACCCGGCGACCGGCAACACCGTCTGCCTCGTCAAGAAGAACTAGGCGGCCACCCGGCCAGCCACACCAACCCGAAAGGAGGAAACGACCCGAGTGGCCCCCACCATCACGCAGTTCAAGCCGTCGTTCCAGGAGATCCTCAAGGCCGAGGGAGCCGACTGGCAGATCGTGCGCGAGTGCCGCAACGAGCGCAAGCGCCTGTCGGCCAAGCTCGAGGAAGTCGATCCGAGCGAGCGATACCCCGACTCGGGCGAGTACTCGTCGCTTGGAAAGCTCGACGCTTTCGAGCGCCAGCTGCACCACTTCAACATCAGGACCAAGCCGGACTTGCGTCTGATGAAGCCCGCCTCGCGGCTCGAGGAGTTCTACAACCCGATCAAGCCCGACGGCACCCGGTTCTTCGCCAGCGACCAGCCGCAGTCCTGGATCCTCTACCCGGAGTTCATCAACCGGCAGATGAGGATCATCCCCCTGCCCGAGGATGTGCTCGGCGACATCGTGGCCCAGGTGACCCCGATCGACACCGACACGTACAAGGCCATCTACCTCAACGACAACATCCAGACGGCGCCCGGGCAGTCACAGCGCCAGCTGCAGAGGGTCGAAGAGGGCGCAGAGATCCCACCGATCACCATCGCCACCTTCGAGAACAACGTCAAGCTGCAGAAGTACGGCGTCGCCCTCAAGGGCACATACGAGACCTACCGCCGCCTGCGCGTCGACCTGTTCTCGCTCTTCCTCGCCCGCATCGCGATGCAGATCAAGCTCGACCTGGCCACCCACGCCATCAACATCCTGCAGAACGGCGACGGCAACGGCAACGCGGCGCCGAACTTCAACGCCTCGTCGCTCGACCCCGCAGCGCCGGCGGGCCCCGGCACCGTCACCGACCTGGTGACCAGCCAGACGTCGACCATCACCAAGGGCCTGACCTACAAGGCCTGGCTCATCTTCCGTGCCTCCCTCTATCCGCTGCACATGACCACCGTCATCGGGCGGCTCAACGAGCTGCTCCAGGTGCTCACCCTGCAGTTCCCCAACGTCGACCCACTCACCCTGCTGGCGTTGCTCCAGCAGCCGGACCAGCGCGTACAGACCGGCAAGCTGTCGATGTCCGTAAACATCTACGGCGTCAACGTCAACCTCGTCTACCACCCTTGGGCCCCGGGTGGCCTACTGGTCGGCCTCGACAAGCGGTTCGGCATCGAGCAGCTGGTCGAGAACAACTCGGCTTTGACAGAGACCGACAAAGACATCCGCTCACAGCTGAACGAAATCGTCGTGAGCCAGGTGATCGGATTCGACAAGTTCCTCGCCCTCGCGAGCTCGACCCTGACCTTCGTCTAAAGAGCCGCTCTGCCCAACTGCCGGGTCCGAGGCAGCCCGCACATCCATCCCACTCAGGAGGTTTCCGCATGCCAGGCAAGATCTGGGTCAAAGCGGCCCACCCACGCGCGTCGTTCTACCAGGAGGTCCTCGAGATGAGCGAGGATGGCGGGCCGGCCGAGCTCAAGATCGAGCACGTGCACGCGCCAACCGTTCTGCGTGATGGGCACCCCGACCACAGCAAGCAGATCCCGGTGCCGATGCAGGTGACCGACACCGCGGCGGTGCGGATCGCCATGCTCGAGAAGCTGCCCGGCACCGACCGGCCGGCGCGTATCGTCGCCTGTGAGCCGGAGGAGGTCGCTGCGCACCTCAAGGCAAAGGGCATCGAGCCCGAGCAGGCCAAGCCCGACCGCCTCGCGGCCGCTCGCGCGGCCAGGGCAGCCAAGGCAGTCAAGGCAGCCCCGGCCGAGAAGGAGTAGGCCGGTGAGACCCGTCATCGAGCTCGCCCGCCTCAAGGCCCCGCTCGCGCTGCGGGGCTACACCCTTGTCACGGACAAGGGTGGCCTAACCACGGCGGTGCGCCGCATCGCCGGCGGTTCCGGACCGCGCCAGGCCGTGCCTTACGCGCGGTGGGATCCGATGGTCACCGTCATCCCACCCGCCGCGCTGACGGGCATCGTGGTCGCCTCCATCGCATACTCGAACACCGAGTTCGCGGCCGGCGTGGAGGGCCTGCATGTCCTGGCCTCGGGCGCGGCCACCGCACTCGTCGACTTCGACTTCGCGTTCGAGCAGCAGCGCATCGACGGGTCGAGCCTGGGCATGACCCTCAAGTCGGTCGAGGTCGTCTACAACGTCGGCGTCGTGGCTCTCTCGGCTGCGCCGACGCTCGCCATCCGGTCGGTCGCCTACCCCGCCGTCGCGGCGGCGGCCGCCGCCCCGGTCGTGACCGCCATCGACGGCGCCTCGACCTCCAGCCCGGCCACGTGGCTCGGCGCGGCCGGCGTCACAGGCGCGGGCCTCGTGGTCACCGCGCAGATCCTCCTCGGCACCCCGTTCCTGATGTCGGTCGACCTGCAGAAGGTGGTCGGCCGCCTGTCGTTTCCGATGGCGAACACGGGCACGGTCGACATCGTCGACGTGTTCTGCCACTACCGCGTCGACATTGCCCCGGCCGGCTAGCTAGGGCGTTTCGGGGAGGAGAGAGCGATGTCTTCTGAAGAAAATGCCGCACCCGTGAGCGAGGAGTTCATTCGTCGACTCCTCGCCCGGGCCGGCGTGCATGTAACAAAGGTGGTCGTGTCTGGAAACGACGTCGTCGTCACCGGGCGCACCAACCAGAAGACGCGACCGAAGTCCACAAGAGGCAGCGATTTCCGTGGGAAAGAAAACGAACCCGAGACGGCGCTCGACATCACGCTGAACGGTAAGGAACTCGAGGCCTCCATCCCGGGCCTACCTCAGCCCGGACTGCTGCGGATGGATCCTGAGCTCGCTGCGCAGGTGCAGGTGCCCGCCGGCATAGGCGGGACTGAACTTCCTGCCGATGTCCTGGCCCTGTGGCGCCAGGCTGGCAGGAGCGCGCCGGCCAACACCGAGACCGCGGCTGGTCTTGCCTACGATCCACTGGATGCCTTCAGGACCTCGTAGGTCGTGCCGCTGATCGATTGGCTGAATGAGACCCTCACTCTGGTCCCGATTGGCGCCTCTGATACATCGGACCTGCAGGGCGGCTTTACGCGATCGCTTGGGCCTGGTGGTGGATTTCAGGTGCAGGGAAAGATCGAGGCTCGCTCGGGGCAGGGTCGCCGTCTAGTAACCGATGCGGCAGACGTCCCCATATCGACGCACCTCGCGACCCTGCCCCCCGCGATCTATGGGCCGGATGGAGCGGTCACGCGCGACTTGTGGGTGCTGTTCAAGCCTGCCGGATCCGGGGCCGTCGACTGGCACGTGCTCGATACGCAGCAGGGCGACTACATCGTCGTCGCGCCGGCGAGGGCGGCCAAGACCAGGACCGGAATCCACCACATCGAGCTCGAGCTGCAGGTAGTCGGCGGAGGCATCTAAAACTCGTGGCCGACGTCATTGGCCGTAGCGCCGATGGGTCCCTCGAAGTCAAGGTATCGATCGACTGGCGCGAAGCACACGCTCACGGGCTCCTGTTCTTCGACGCGTTCGAGCGGTCGCTCGAGAAGAACTTCCGGCATGTGATGGTCCTGGCGTTGAAGTTCGCCAAGGCCGCCGCGCCGAAAGGCGATCGCAATTTCGCCATCGAGGACCTCGATGAGATCACTCGCGCCGGTGGCTCACGGAACTCACGCCCAGCCAACCCGCGAGGCTTTGCGATTACCACCGACCAGCGCCGTCTCGCCGCAACCGGCCATGGCGGCTATCGGATCCGCAAGGTGCCGGGTGGCACTCTGCGGCGCTTGCTGTCGATGATCGTGATCAAGTCCTCCGTCGAGCTACTTGAGGGTCGCATTGGGGTGCCAGCCGGCTCGCCAGCTGAGAAGTACGCGCGCATCGCCGAGCTCGGCGGAACCATAGCCGCGAAAAAGGCCAAGTACCTACGCTATAGCCCTGACGGCCACACCATCGTCTTTAAGCCAGTGGTGCATCGGGCGCCCCACCCGTATCTGCTGCCGACGCTCCTGTACGTGTGGCCACTGGTCAACGAGTGGTTGCCGCAGACGGCATGGGCGGAAGCGACAGCTGAGTTCGGTCTGTGAGCGATATCACGCGGCTTGTGTGGCAGGCGCTCGTTGTCGATTCGATTGACACCAGCACCGGGAACCCGAGCCTTCTAACGCTCGCCAATCGCAGTCCTCAGCGCATTGCTGCAGCTACGGGCACTGGCCCGCCGCGCCCGACCGCCGGACTGTTCAGCGCCACGACCATCGCCGGCGGCGGAGCAGCTGCAGGCCAGGCGGTCGTGCCGGTTGCCTCGAGCGTGAACTACCGCGACCTAATGTGGATCTGGCTTGGCGGAGTCACGCCCGAGGTCATGCAAGTCAAGCGTGGAGGCGTAGCCGCTGGCCAACTGACACTCAGCGCTAACCTCGGCTCAACGCATGCGTCCGGCTCACTTGTAAGTCCGCTACCGACCATCATTCACGACGTCGAGCCCCGCATCGTCGTTGACACGCCGGATTTCTACTGGTGCGTGGTGGTCGGTCCGGAGCATGAGTTCCCGACTCCGCAGCCGAAGGTTCGACCTCCGGTTCGTCTGTACGAAACATTCCTCATCGTCAAGGTCTACGACTCGTCTCCCTCGAGGAAGCTCGCCGAGGACGTCCGCGATCGCCTTGACTACCTGCTCAACCTGGGGGAGGCGGGCGGCCCGAACCCTTCGAACACGGGCGTTAACCCCTCGCCGTTGCTCGGCGTGGCCTCGCCTCAGCTGAGGTCGTGGATTGAAAAGATCGAACTTGAGGACGGTGGCGAGCCGCACTTCGACTACTCATCGCTCACGCTCAGCGTCCCTTTGCACTTCAAGATCCATTTTTCGAAGGTCTATTCGTAGCCGCCAGTGAGGGTTGTCATTCCGTGGGCGCCGGGCCCGCGTGAGTATCACGAGCTAGTCGCACGAGTTCTGCGCGCCGACGGGCTCGAGCCCGAGCCAGTGCGCCTCGATGACAACCTCGCTTACGGCCGACTGCTGGTCAAGCTCTGGGAGGCTCATGAGACTTTCGTAGTCATCGAGCACGACATCATTCCGTGGCCGTGGGCGGTCGATTCGATGCTGCGTTGCCCGAATCATTGGTGCCGCTACCCCTACCGACAACATGGAGGGTACGCGGCCGGCTTCGGGTGCATGAAGATCGAGGGCTCTCTCGCCGATCAGTACCCACGCCTGGTCGCTGAGGTAGCCGCACGCGACGCGAATCCTTGGCCTGCTGGCGACTGGCGAATCATCGATGTCGTCATCGATATGGAACTGCGGCGACGAGGCGTCGAGCCGCACGAGCACCTGCCTGGCGTGGCCCACCTGAGCGCCCGCCTCAAGCCGTACCGACGCACCACCACCTAAGGAGGAGACATGCCGCGACTACTCGCAACCAGGTGGACCCGCTTCCACATCGGCGGGTCGGCCGAGCACCCGGCGGGCCGGGTCGTCGATTTCCAGGAGCACGCCGACCTCAAGGGGCCCGAAGGCGGCCCCGTGTTCTTCGCAGACATCTCGCAGGAGGAGGCCGACCAGCTCAAGTCGGACGACCACGATGTCATCAAGCCAATGGGCTGGTCGCTCGCGATGACGGACGAGGAGAAGGCCGGCGCAGCGAAGAAGGCACAGAAGGACGCCAAGAACACGGCCGCCACGACCGGCGGGGCGAAGGAGTAGGTAGATGGGAGCCGAGACCGGCCGAAGCATCGCCTTCAGCGTCAAGAACCTCGCCGTCGTTCCGCTGCCCGGCAACCTGGGGGGCCTGAGCGCCGGCGTGCCCATCGCAATCGACACCCCGATGTCGGCCGAGATCAAGATCGACCTCACCCTCGAGGAGATCCGGGGCGGCGCGTACCTGTTCCCGCTCGCGGCCGACATCAAGGAAATGAAGGCCGAGCTCTCGGCCAAGCTGACCGACACCCCGCCGGCCCTCGTCTCGCTCCTGACCGGGGGCTCGTACACAAAGGTTGTTGCGACCGGCCCTGCCCTGACCTCGGACGGCGTGCAGAACATCCAGGGCACGACCGTCGGCGCGCGGTGCGTGGTCACCACCCCGGGCACCCCGGTCAACGGCGACTACGCCATCGTGGCCACGGCCGCGCAGTCGTACACGGTGTACGACCTCTCGACTGGCAAGCCGGCGACGGCGGTCACCACCAGCTCGACTGTCGCCACCGTCGACACGACCTCGGTCGCCGGCGTCACCATCACCACCGGCTTCGCGCCGACCGCATTCGTCGCCAACGACGCTGGCACGTTCAGCGTCGTAAACATCGGCTCCGGACAGTCCGGTGTGTCCATCAACGAGACGGTCATCGGCCCCATCGCGTATCCGGTTGTGCCGCCCCAAGCGCGGCTCTACGGCATCGCCACCCGCCGGGCCTCGGTGTTCAAGTTCATCCTCTACTACACCGAGCTCGAGGGCCTCGCCTACCCGATGAAGCAGGGCGGGTACGTGGAATCCGACTTCAAGGCGCGGGTGCTGACGCCGCCGTACAACGCGGCCACGCTGCAGCCGTGGCGCTTCGACCTTGTCGCCTAGCGACTGACCTTCCCTCCTTGGGGCCCGGCCCTCACCCCCGCCGGGCCCCCGGTTCGCTCGGGGTCACAGGGAGAAAGAGATGGAAAGCGATTCGATCACTCACGCCAACGGGAATGGCCACGCGGCCGACCCATACAACCTCGACGAGCTCGAGGAGCTCAACCCCGAACCGGTCAGGTTCACCGTGAAGGGCCGCACCTTGCTCATCAATGAGTTGCCTCACAAGGAGTACGTCGTCGCTCAGAAGCAGATGGCAACCCTGCAGGCAACCGTGCGTGGGCTGCGCGGCGTCGACGATGTCGGTGAGAATTTCGTCGAGCGCCTCGATGTCGACGAGCGTGGGCTGCTCATGCGCCTCTTCGGGCCCTTCAACGAGTGGCTCGCCGAGCTCGACGAGGAGGACCTGCGCGGCCGGCACGCCGAGTGGGACCAGTCGGATCCCAAGGCCAGGGGCCCGGAGCCGCGGCGCGAGGTAGGCGTGTTCTTCGCGGGGCTCACCGAGCGGAAGCTCGCCCGCCTTACCGCGACGGCGTTCGAAGTCCAGCAGAGGTTCGTCGAGGCCGAAGAGCGCAGGGCGCGGGAGGCCGGCGTCGACACCGCCCCTTTCGAGAAGGCGCTGTCGAGTGGCGGAAGCTCTACGAGCGCCTCAGTCTCCGGTTCCAGCTGAGCCTCGAGGAGATCCGCCGCCTGACCATGAGCGAGTTGTTCCACTACCTCCGCTGCCTGCGTGTAGAGGCCGAAGGATCTGAGGATCCTGACGACCCGACGACGCGCGCAGCGGAGCGTTTTGTGCTTTCTGGGGGCCGCCTCTAGTTGCCAAGCTCGCTGATCGGCGAGGGCCTGCTCCGGGTCAATCTCGCGAGGGGCAACCTCGCGGCGAGATTCTCGCAGGAGATGGGCGCATTGCAGGGCGTCGCGGTGGCCGAGAGCGGCAGGTTCGGCAACGTCCTCGCGCAGGGCCTCAAGGTCGCCGCCTTCGGTGCCCTCGCCACTGGGGTGGCGATGGTCGCTGTAGGCGGTATCTCGCTCAAGATGGCGTCCGACTTCCAGGCGTCAATGACCCAGCTGGTCACTGGAGCGGGCGAGTCGGAAGAGAACCTCAAGCTCGTCAGGTCCGGCATCCTCGCAATGGCTGGTCAGACAGGCGAGAGCGCCCAGCAACTCGCCGCCGGCATGTACCTGGTCGAGTCGGCTGGCTTTCACGGCGCACAAGGCCTCATGGTCCTGCGTTCGGCCGCCGAGGGAGCGCGGGTGGGCAATGCCGACATGGCCACAGTCGCCGACGCGGTCACCTCAGCGCTGAATGCTTACAGCCAAGGCGCGGGCTCCGCGACTGCGGTGACCTCGATGCTCGTCGAGGCGGTCGCTCAAGGCAAGATGCACATGCAGGACCTCGCCGGTGCTCTCGGCACGGTGCTGCCGACGGCGGCCGCTGCGGGCGTCGGGCTCGACCAGGTCCTCGCTGCCATCTCGACCATGACCTCACAGGGCGACGCGCCGGCCGACGCTGCCACCCACCTACGCTTCGCCCTCCTCGCGCTTATCGGTCCGACCGGCGCGGCGTCAAAGGAGATGCAGAAGGTTGGCCTGACTGCCGACGAGGTCGCCAAGACCCTCATGACCCAGGGCCTGCCGGCTGCCCTCGCCCTGATCCAGTCACACATCGACAAGACTTTCGGCAAGGGCAGCCCGGCCGCACTGGCCGCCCTCAAGACCATCGGCGGTGGTGTGCGTGGAATGGCGACCGAGCTCGAGATCGGTGGCAAGCACATGGGTACGTTCAACGAAAACGTCGCCGCGATCTCGGCCGCCGGCCGCGGGGCGGGCAAGGACGTGCAGGGATGGGCCCGGGTGCAGTCCGACCTCAACTTCAAGCTCGACAAGGCGACCGCTGCGGCAGGGGCCGCCGCCATCAAACTCGGCACCAAACTGCTGCCCTACGCTGGGCAACTCCTCGACGCCGTGACGCCCCTCATCCCGGTCGTGGGAGGGTTCGCCTCGGCGCTCATCGACAAGGCGGTGCCGGCGGTCGAGGGCATGGTCAAGTCAGTGCGGTCGGCCGTCGGGTGGGTCGACCAGCACAAGCACGGCCTCGCGCTCGCGGCCACCGTCATCGCGGTGCTGCTGACGCCGGCCATCATCGGGTGGTCGGTCGTGATGAGCACCCGGCTGTATGTCGCCATCCTCAAGACCATCGCAGGAATGCGTGGCCTGGCAACATCGAGCCTAATCAACTACACACGGATCGGCCTGAGCACCGTAGCCACCATCGCGCACGCGACCGCGATGGGCGTGGTGCGGGTGGCGACCTTGCTGTGGACGGGCGTCCAATGGCTCCTCAACGCGGCCCTGACCGCCAACCCAATCGGCCTCGTCATCGTCGGCATCGCGCTGCTCGTCGCCGGCGTCATATGGGCCTACAAGAACGTCGGGTGGTTCCACTCCGGCGTCGACAAACTGTGGGGCTTCCTTAAGCGGTTCACGCCATGGCTGACCGATTTCCTCATCGCGGCATGGAACGACCTCACGGCGGCGGTATCGTGGGCCTGGGACGGGTTCAAGAAACTCGGGGGGTGGCTCGAGGACACCTTCGGCCCCATCCTCAAGGCAATCGGCGACGGGTTGTCGAAGGTAGGCGGCTTCCTGGACTTCATCAACCCCTTCGCTAGGCATTCCCCCTCCCTCGTCGACCAGGTGCGCGAAGGCACCCGACTGATCGCCGCCCACTACGGTGGGATGGCGGACGCCATCGAGGATCACGCCCGACGCGGGCAGCTCGCGCTCGTCGCGTTGACCGGGGTCGCGCCCGCCGCTGGCGGTGGCGGGCTGGCAGGGGGTGGCGCGGGCTCGCTCAAGACAGTGCTCACTGATGCGTTTCGCGAAGCCCTCAGGCCGACCGGCACCGCAGCGGTCGGCGGGGCGGCCAAGCAGGAGTTCAACTTCTACGGCGACGTGAAACCCGACCAGGGCATCGCGCTCGGGCGCGACATCGGCTGGCAACTCAAGGGCTCGCCACGGTGAGGCGATGGCGGGCATAGTCCCCATCAGCGGCTCGTACAACGGCCTGACGTTCGGCCAGGGCACGGCCATGCCCGTCGTCAAACTCGAGGGCTGGGACGACTTGCCGAACATCCTCGACACCGACGTGAAGCGGGCGCAGGACCAGGGAGCCTACGCCGGGCTCGACCTCGGCGACGAGTGGCACGGCACCCTCGACCTCGCGCTGCTCGGGGCGTGGTCGGGCACGCAGGACTTCGCCGCCTTCATCGCCCTCTACGACCAGGTCATCGGCGCGACCACGGTGCAGGGGGCGTTCGAGTCGGCCCTCGTCATCAACGACGGGGTGCGCAACCGGCAGCGCAACGCGCGGCCGCGCCGGCGCAAACTGCTCACCCCCTACGAGATGCAGCGGCGCAACGGGGTCGTGTCGATCGAGTTCTGCGCCACCGACCCCCGCAAGTACGACGCCGCGCAGTCGAACGGCTCGAGCGGGCCCGGCACCGGCGGCACCGGCTTCACGTTCCCGTTCACGTTTCCGTTCACGTTCGGGGCCGGGGCCACCGGCAACACGTTCGTCGCGACCAACGCCGGGAGTTTTTCGACGAACCCCGTGGCGACCATCTCCGGCGGCGCGATCACCAACCCGAGCATCCAAAACGTGACCGCCGGGCTGACCATGCTCGTCAACATCACCCTGGCGACCACCGACACCCTGGTCGTCGACTTCGGCGCCCGCACCATCGTCCTCAACGGCACCGCCTCGAGGCGCAGTCTCATGGACCCGAGCTCGAGGTGGTGGTCGCTCGCGCCGGGCGCCAACACGATCAAGTTCCTCGGCACCCCGGGGGCCGGCAACCCGCTTCTCACCCTGACATGGAGGTCCGCATGGCTGTGACCGACACCGTCCCGGTGGAGGCCCTGCTCGGGCACGTCATCGTGCTCGACCGCATGGCCCACCCCCACCGCGTGTACCACGAGGACTCGCTCGGGCCCGACAAGAGCGTGGCCGAGGCGCGAGAGCCCGCCGACCTGGCAAAGCGCACCTACAAGACACTGCTACGCGACGCGCACCACCTCGGCGGTGACCTGTTCGTGGAGGTGGCCTTCGCTTGCGAGTGCGGTGAACGCCTCGAGCAGGGGCCTCCGGTCACCGCCTGGGCAACTCACGTCGCACGGGCCTGCGGGCTGGACGCGGCGGCCCTGGCGCGCCACGCGGTCGCCCACCTTCGCGGCGGCCCGGCCACGGCCACGTGCGCCTGCGACAGGGAGTTCAGGGCGGTGGTCGACCCGGATGACCCGGCCGAGGCCCTTCGCAAGTGGGCCGGGCACGTGGCGGGGCTCGCCTGATGGCCGCCATCGCCATCGCTGCCTACCTCGAGAACGGCGGCCTCAGCTACACCGCCGACATCCTGCGCCGGGCCACCAAGGCGCTGCGCCTGACCCAGGGCGTCGCCGCCGCTGGCGATATGGCGGTCTCGCAGAACGGCACGCCGAACATGAGCGTCAACGTGGCGGCGGGCCAGGCCGTAGTCGACGGCACGCAGCTCGCGGCCACCCAGGGCGCCTATGTCGGCACCAACGACGCCACCGCGAACCTCACCGTCGCAGCCTCCGACCCGACCAACCCGCGCATCGATATCGTGGTCGCGCAATTCGAGGACTCGGTCTATTCAGGCGCGGCCAACGACTTCAAGCTCGCGGTGGTCACGGGGACCCCGGCCGGCTCGCCGGTCGCGCCCGCCACCCCCGCGAACGCCATCGTCCTCGCCCAGGTCCGGGTGAACGCCGGCGTCACGAGCATCACCAACTCGAACATCACCGACCTCCGCACGTTCGTCACGCAGGCGGTGTTCCCGGGTGTCACCGGCTTCACCGTCTGGGACTCCACGGCGACCTTCAGGAACCTGCAGATCGCCGATGGCGGCACGCTGCAGACGCGCGGGCCCATCAACATCCCGCCCTCGATCAGCGGCGCGATTGCCGCTACCAGTTACGGCACGGTGCCGGTCAAGATCGGGGAGGTGGTCACGGCAGCCACCGCCGCGAGCGTGAGTTTCACGAGCATCCCCGCTGGCTTTCGCGACCTCATCGAGAAATACACCGCGCGCAGCAACTCGGCCGGCACGTCGCTGGACTTCCTGAACATGCAACTGAACGGGGTCGCCACCGCCACCTACTACTACGAGGACCTCGATGTCCACGGGACCACGACCACCGCGCCCAACGAGGCCCTCGCGCAAACGGCGGCCGCCGTCGGCGTGGTCGTCCAGGGCGGCGCGGAGGCGAACGCGGTTTCGCGCGGGGTAATCAACATCCCGAGTTACGGCGACGCTTTCCTCAAGGGGTGGACCTACGAGTGCGAGGCGAGGTACAACACCACCACCGGGACCGTGGGGATGCGCCGCGGGGCGGGGACGTGGGACGGCACCGCCGCCGTCACGCAAACGACCATCATTCCCGGCGCGAGCACGTTTGTCTCCGGCCTCGTATTCACGCTGCAGGGGGTGCCCTGAGTGGCCTTCACCCTTCACCCGCAGCCCCATCACATCAAGCACCCCGAGCATGGCTGGCTCGACCACTCCCACCTCGAGGTGCTGCCCGAGACGGCCGGGCGACACGACCACGACACCTTCGTCGGCGGGCCGGCCCAGGTCGAGCATCCGCACCACATCGAGGCTGACGTGTCGACGCAACTCGAGGGGTACACGCGCCTGAGCCCCGAGGAGGTCGCCGCGCTCGAGGCCGAGGCCAAGCGATACGCGGCGTTCGAGGCCGAGCGGCGGGCTAGGGTCGAGGCCGACCATGAGCTCATTCGCTCAGCGGCCAAGGGCGACCCCCGCTTCGCCGCCATCGCCCGCCACCTCGGCATCCCGCTCGACTAGGTGGCCCGCTACACCTACCTCGCGGCCGACCTCAGGACCAACGCCATCCTCGCCGAGCTCCCGGCATACGAGGTGGATTTCACCACCCGCCTTGACGACATCGGTTCACTGCGGGGCAAGGTGCTGCTTACCGATCCGGCCGCGAATAAGGTGGCGAACTACCTGCAGGGAGCTACGCTGCCGGGGCGCACGGCGCTCTACGTCGACCGCGACGGGGTGCTCGTGTGGGGCGGCATCATCTGGACCCGCCGCTACAAGGCGTCCGCGGGCACGCTCGAGTTGCAGGCGATGGACTTCCTGAGTTACCTCGATCACCGCTACCTGACCGCGAGCGTGGCGCAGGTCTCGGGGGCGGCGGCGTACGACCAGGTCGTCATCGTTCAGGCCCTCGTCAACTGGCTGCAGGGCATCGGCGGCGGCAATATCGGCATCACCGTGCCCGTCATCCCCATGTCCGGCGTCACGCGCACGATCACGTACAACCCCTATGAATACAAGCTCATCGGCGACGCCGTGCGCGAGATCGCGGCCCTGGACCAGGGCCTCGATGTCGGCATCGACGTCTCCTACGTCGCCGGCGTCCCGACCAAGACGCTCACGCTCAGTTACCCGCGCCGAGGCGCGGTGCAGACCTCAAGCGGGTGGGTGTTCGAGCACGAGGTGTCGGGCTGGTACGTCAACCCGGCGGGCCTCGCTGCCCCCGACATCACGGGCAACATCTCCGACTATGAGTGGCCGGAGGACGCGACCGTCCAGGGCATCACCATCTACGACGTCGGCGCGGGCTCCGGCGCGGCGAGCCTGCAGTCGCAATACTCGACGCCAGGGCTCATCGACGCTGGTTATCCGCTGCTGGAGCGCGTGTTTCAGCACACCGACGCAAAGACCCAGGCTGAACTCAATGCCCACGCGACGGCCGACGGCAAGGCCCTCGCCAACCCGGTCGCCCTGCCGCTGCTCGAGGTGCGGCCCGATCTCGACCCGGTGCTCGGCACCTACACCGTCGGCGACGACGCGCGCGTGCGCATCCTCGACTTCCGGTTCAACTCCGGCGTCGATGCCCGGAACAACCCAATCGGGCCGGGCCTCGACACCTTCTACCGGATTCTCGAGGTCAACGTGAGGGCGGGCTATGACCAGCCCGAGAAGGTCCTCCTGACGATGGGGCCGACGCCGCTCTGATGGGCCGTATCCTGCGCCCCGATGAACTCAGCCGCACGCTCGGCGAGCTCGACAGGCAGATCCAGAAACTCAAGCGGGCGCCCGTGCTGAACAGTTGGCCGCGAATCTCGACGCCGAATAACTCCGCGAATCAAAACCAGACCGTGCCGGCCGTCGGCAACTTCGACGGTCTCGGCACGAAGTTCGACGTGACCATGTTGACCACGTGCGTTTTCACTCTAACCGCACCCAGTCAGGTCATCTGGCTCAGTTACACCACCCTTAAGGCGACAGCGCCTGGCGGCGGCACCTTCGTTTACCTCACCACGGAGGTCAGCCTCTCGCCGTGGAACCCGGCCCAGGTCATCTTCGCGTCGGGCTCGCAGTTGTTCGACAAGGGCATCGGCGGCTACATCAACTCGTCACAGCAGTTCGCGATCGCGCCGGGTGCCCTGCAGGGAACCGCCGGGCCCGGCGCGACCGCGCTCGGGATCACGACCGGGCCGCTACCCGCCGGCACCTACGAGGTGCGGCAGCGGATGTTCGGCGACCTCGGCACACAGGTTCTGTTCTACCAGGGGAACATCGACGTGTACCAGCCGGGGGGCTGAGGCGTGGCGAGCATCAACGTCAGGCTCAAGGCGGCGGCCCTCGACATCGACACGGCAAGCAAGGCCATCACCGGGCTACACATCGAGTACGACCTCACCGTCGGCGGCGTGACCACGCCCGGCGTGTGGAGCGGGACACCGGGGCCCGGCCTCGCTGATGACCTTTGGGAGTTGCTGCGGCGCTACCTAGCGCCTGTGGTCAGCGCAGCCGGGGTAGTGCCACCGATGCCTCCCGTGCCCGGAGGCACGGGTTAGGACTTGACTATCTTCCAGGCGGCGAGCCAATCGCCGTTGCTGAGGAGGTAGACGTTGCCCTGCGAACTTCGGATAAGCCCGACGACCTGGTGGCCTCCAATTCCCCCGACAGTGCCGACGCTTGGCCCGCCTGCGATGGCGGCCTCACAGGAGCTATAGACGGGCGTCGATGGGCCTGGCTCCAGCGGGAACGGGCCCGCCTGGTAGGTGTAGCCGCAGTAGGTCACGGGCGCGGGCGGCGGGGGCAGCGCGGGCGCCGCAGTCGCTGGAGCTGACTGCACGGGTGCTGACGTGGCCGGAACGCCTGGGCTTGGCGAGGTGTCGGCCGCTGGCGATTGCGGTGCAGGCGTGTCGGTTGACAGGATGCCTGGCGACGGCGAGCCCAAGACGCCTGCCGACTGGATGTGCACTGGTCCGCCCAGGCCTTGGTGCAAGAAGGCTGTGACGCCCAGGCTTGCCACGCTTGCCGCCACGACCACACCGACGAGTGCTGTTCGCAAGGTCACTTTCACTTCACAGCGGACTCTACCACTGACTTAACGCCGCAGCTCAAAAACCCTGCGGAGGAGGCTGGACGCCAATGACCCTAAGCACCGCCAACGGCTGGTCGCAGGTCGATGGACGATGGGCGACGACCCTGCTCGGTTTCGGTCCGGACACGATCGGGCCCAGCCCAACTAGCAAATACGGCGCCGGCTGCTACCTGGTGAGCGACGCCGACGTCCTCACGTGGATGGGGCACTCGATCACTCCAGCCGAGTTGAACGACCTCTACAAGGCCAACGGGATCTATGTCTCGGGCGACCTGCTGCCGGATACCGCTCTCCACCTAGCATTCCCGAACCTGATCGATCTGGTCGGCACTTACGCACCGGCCGGCGCCGCCGACCTCCGGACCGTCGACAACAATGGACCCGACTACGTCCTTCTATTCATCCGCTTCCCCAACGGGCTCGTGACCGACAGCCCGCACTTCCTACCCGTGTGGAACTACACAGCTGGCCAGCCAGCCTCGTCCTTAATTGTGTGTGACTCGTATGACGGGGTGGTCAAGCGGCTGAACCTCTACGGGGATCCGGCCACCATCATCTGCAAGGTCCTCCGGTTCCGGCCGATCGTGCAGCCAGCACCCGTGAAACCACCCATCTACGCGGCCATCGCCGACAAGGTGGTGGTGGCCACGGATCCGGACGTCAACAAGGTTCTCGCGGCGGCCACGACTTGGCTCGATGCCCACCGTGGATCGGGGCTGGTCATTACCAAGGACGGCGCGCCGTTCAAGACGTTGGACCCGATCCCGCCGGCACCGACTTACACAGTGCAGGACCGCCTCGGCACTGTGATGGCGGATCACCTGACCGACCTGCACGTGGCCGAGATCCGAGCTGACATGTGGGCCCAGGCGCGCCCTGGCATGACATTCAACGTCTTCGCCGACGCGGACCCGAGCAAACCGGTCTACTCGCAAACGAACGTGATCCCCCATGTCGACGATCCGGTGCCAGGATCCGGTCCGCAGCAAGGCTCAGGCTGCATCGTCCCGTGGTGGCCGTATCGGTGAGCGAGCGAACCTACACCGACGAGGAGCTCGAGGAACTTTTCGACCAGCGTCTGAAGCAGCGCAAGGACCTGATCACAGAGGCTGTCGGCGCGCTCCGACCAGAGCTCGAGGGAATGCGCAAGGAGATCTCGAGCGCGAACCACGTCAAGCGGACACTTGGTCGGCAGCTGACCGCTCTCTCCCGCCTCGTGCAGCAGACCAACGCCGAACTCGGCCGCCACGTCGTGTTGCCCGCTCATCCGGGTACTGCTGAGGCCATCGCCCGAATGGAGGACGTCCTGGACAAGGGGGAGGCTCTCACGGAAGAGTTCGGCGTTGAGCAGCTCAGCCTCGAGCAGAAGCAGGCGCTCCCGGGAATGCTAAGGGACTACGTCAACGATCAGGTTGAACGGAAGAAGCTCGACCGGAGAGATTCTCGGCGGCGAGCGTGGCTCCAAGTCGCGTCTGCGTTCGCTGGTTCCGTGGCCGGGGCGATCGCCGCCACCGTCTCCATCCTCACTTACCTCGCCAAAACTGGAGGGCACCATCCATGAGCGACGACGAGGCTGTTGCAGCACACGATGGACCGCAGACTCACCACTACGTCATTCATTTCCCCGAACATCCGGCCCGGACGTCCGACCCGCACTACAAGGACTTCAACCACCTCCACGAGGCCTGGAAGAAGGATCCCGACAAATGGCAGTGCGCCGTGGGCAAGCACCGTGCCGACTTCAGCGAATGCGACCTGACGAAGCCCCTCGAGCTTCACCACTCGCATGTCGAGTTCAGCCTCCAGAACGGGGTCGACCTGAAATGGCTGGAGACGGACTACCCCGGCATCAGCAATTCCGACGAGGTCGGGGCGTGGGTCGAGAGCGCAGCCAACCTCGAGGTCCTCTGTGTCTTTCACCATCGTGGGCCCGGCGGGAAGCACACCGCCGCGTTCGCTGACTTCGAAGCGGAGCAGTACGTCCGCGGCCTGATCAGCAAGTAGCCCGGGCAGCCTCAGCCGGCCGCTACCCGTAGCTCCAGTCCTCTCGCCGGCATTTTCAAAGGAGGTCCTCTGTGACCTGGCTCCTGTCCCGTCTCTTCCGTGTGCCCGCACTCGTCGTCCTCGTGCTCCTGGTCCTGTGGCTTGCGCTGACAGCGGCGACGGGCTCGAGCGTGCAGCTCGCCAATGCGATCGCGACAGTCGTGATCTTGCTGTCACCACTTGCTCTCAAGCACGTGAAGCTCGACGGTCCAACCATGACGGCTGTCGCCTACTTGGTTGCATTCCTTATCGCCGCAGTTGCCGGCTACGCCAGTGGCGAGTACCACCCCGACTTTTCGTCGGTGCCCGCTCTGTTGGCGTCGTCGACCCTGCTATTCGGCGTTCAGCAACTTGTCTTCTCGCTGCTCAAGGACAACGCGTCAATCGGACCTCTGCTTAAGTAGCGTCTCTTCCTCCCCCAGCCGGGCCCGGGACGGCGTCCCGGGCCTTTATTTATTTATTTTCTGCCCGCTCGAGGTACCGTATCGCCGCTTCCAGTCGTGCCTGGTTGTCATCGAAGTGCGCCAGGCCGCGATTGCAGGATGCGCAAATCCACCCCCGGACTCGACCGGTGCGATGATCGTGGTCAAGCTGTAGGGATAGCGGTCGCCGACAGATCGAACATCTCCCGGGCTTCCTTCTCGTCAATGCAGCGATGACCTCACGAGGGTTGGGTGGTATTTGACCTCTACGAATCGCCCGATGCCTGTACTGCTCAGCGCGGTATTGCGTTGTGTGATTGCAGCGCCAGCGTCCATTGGCCCTTCGTCGAATAGTGGTTGGGCCGCAGACTTCACACGAAGCGGTTCGCGCGTCCTCGTCGATAGCGCTCAGTCGATGCAACTTTCCCCGGGAAATCTAGCGCCAGAAGGTCCGGAACAGGGTCCTGGCGAGCGCTCGGCCAACGACCTTGTTCTTGACTCGTCGAGCCATGCGTTTCGGGTTGCCGGATCCAACAGCTGATAGGTCGCGGCTCACTCGTGCCGCCTTGAAGAAAATGCTACTGAGCTTCACCTGTGCTTGGCCGCCTTCTGCTTGCTGCGCAGGGTGGCAGTGATGCCCGCGCCACCGACCTGGGATGCCAGCGTCTTGATCCGCGGCCGGACGAACTGGCGTCCTTCGAGGTAACGCACAATCGCAGGTCTGGACCACAGGCGACCCGATCGGAGCTCGAGCACCGCGGCAGGAAACCCCTTGTTCGCGGTCATCTGAAAGACACGTTGCCGAGTCGTGCCGGCGAGCTCGGCGATCTCTGCGAGTCCAACAAGGTCGGGGAGGTTCGAGACCTCGAGCTCGCGCGCCTGGCGCTCTTCGGAAAGGATCTCAGCCTTCTCGACTTTGACCTGGCCGACCACAACGCCCGCGAGGGTCTCGTACACGAAGTCATAAGCCTCCATCGGATTGCGTGCGTCGACGGTGGCTGCAGTAGAAAGCAGGCCATCGCCGAAGCTCACAACCGCGTGGAGGTCTGCCAGCTGCTCGCTGAGCTTCTCCGGATCCACTGGCTTCGCGGGGCGGCCTTCGATGAGGACGCTCCAGCCGGTCACTTCCGAATCCTTCCGGCCCACGGCCAGATCAGCCCCGCGCGCCGTAGCTTGGCAATGAGGTTCTTGATCGCGCGCTGGTCGGACGGGGTGCCCGAGAAGAACTCGGCTGGCTTCGCAGAGTCTGGAGGGAAAAACTTCCAGTGACCCTTGCTGGTGCGCTCGACTCGAAACCCCTGCTCCTCGGCTGCTTTGACGACATCTCTTAGATCCATTCTGACTGATCTCCTTTACACTGTCACTATACAGTGTATCGGATACAAAGTCAAGGGTCGGGCGGGAGCCTCCCAGCAAAAAGCGGACGAGACCCGCCCCCGGTCTCCCGTTTCGGGCCTCCGTCCAGCAGTGCTCTGACCACCGCCGGCGAGGAGGACGTCGGATCTCGTCAGACACGGAGTCTAGACCATGGAGCGCCGATCGCGCAGGTTGCGGCCGATTCCGCCGTTATGGGATAGTGACCTAGCTGGGGTTGGGTGCCCGGGGCGGTAATCGAAACCGCGCGTGAGGGGTCAGAGCCCCCATGCTCTTGTCCACTGAGCTACCCGGGCACTTTACCTACCGAGACCGGGCGCATGGCCCTGTCTCACCCGCGACCCCCGAACTGCCAAGTACTGAGGTCTTAGGTGAGGGCCAGTTTATCAGGCTGCGTGGCGGCCTCCAACCCTAAATGCCAGGACACCTTAACTATTGCCAACCCGTTACGCGATCTGTAGAGTGCGACGTGCCAAGTACGGCTACCTGGGAGATCGGGCAGGAGACGAGGAGCTTGTCCCCCTCGCCTCCTGTTTGTTTTCAGGGCTCGTCATCGACCGCCTCGAGCACGCGCATCGTCGAGGCATGGCGGTCGTGCAGCGCAGGGTGGGAGTAGTTCTCGACCAGGACCTTGATCGATACACCGGTTTCCGCGACTATCTCGCCCATCGATTGCTTGCGGACCATCCGAAGCGTGATGTTGCTATGGCGCAGAAGGTGGACGTAGACGCGCTTCTCCCAGCCGAGGCGGCCGGCCTGCGTCTTGACCATCTGGTAAACACCGCTCCCGGTCAGGGGCTCGTGTATCTGGGACTTTGAGTTCCGCGAATGAGCGATGAAGATCCGCCGGCTGACAGCATCGCGGGGCCTTTCGTGGCTGGTGTAGCGGCGCAGGCGGGCTCGGACCTCAGGGGAGATCGACGGCAGGCGTTGGCCGGTCTTGCCGCGGACCCGGAGGACATCGCTACCGTCGCGCTCGAGGACGTCGTCGAGGCTCAGAGTGACGAGCTCGCTCTCGCGCATGCCTGTGTCGGCTAGGATCCGAATGATCAGCTGGTCGCGGCTGGTTGGAGCAACCGCCTCGAGCTTACGCATCTCGCGGAGTGTGAGGACGTCGCGTTCGACCTTCTTGAGACCCGGCAGCGGCGACGTCGGCCCACCTTTGCGAGCCCAGTTGAGGAAGGTGTTCACGCCCTTCAGGTAGGAGCGGACGCTCGCCCTGGCCAGCTTCTTCTCATGGAGCTCCCGCGCGAACCGTCCAACCAGGACCTCGTCCAGCTGGTCGATCGCAGTCACCTGGTGGCGCTCGCAGTACGGAAGGAACAGCTTCCGCAGCGGCCAGCCGTAGGCCCAGGTGATCGTCTTTGGCGACAGCTTCTTGTCGCGGCAGTGGTCCAGGAAGGCCTCGACGAGGTCAGGCATGGTCGGCCGTGGGAGCGGGTTTTCGTCGAATTGCACTGGCGCAGAGCGCCTGACTCGCAATTCTGTCCGCTGTCTAGGCGTCAATTTGACGCAGCCTCTCGCAATCTGTCGCCCTCGCTTCTTGAATACGAATAACGCCGATCTAGGGCTGAACTGGTACCCGCTGCAAGACTCGAACTCGCAACCTCCTGATCCGAAGTCAGGCGCTCTATCCATTGAGCTAAGCGGGCGCGAACCCATCGTAATTACAAGGACAGCGTAGGATCGCCGCGATGGCCAG
>Ga0207646_10000349_pt1 | contig 62593 bp, 61 predicted proteins | sample KBSK5502metaG_FD_184343 | JGI IMG/M metagenome (GOLD analysis project Ga0207646, IMG submission 184343) | Corn, switchgrass and miscanthus rhizosphere microbial communities from Kellogg Biological Station, Michigan, USA - KBS K5-50-2 metaG... | ecosystem: Host-associated > Plants > Roots >... | reverse complement strand
TGCACGCTTATTTGGCCGACCTATCACGTCGTCAGCGTTCCGGCCACCATAGGCGTCCACGGTACACGCGTCGTGCCCCGGATATTTATGCAGGCAATCCTGTCCGGGAACGCGCGGTCATGCCGCGTAGGGCATCCGGGGGATACCGACCGTCTGCCAACGAGCAGGCCGGCAGGTGCCCGGGTACAGCATGGGCGAGGTGACCGGTCCAGTCCGCGGGCTTTTAGGCTGCGGGTGTGGGTCAGGTGCGGGTGGGCACGGCGTCGTGCACCGACCGGACGCTGCTGGAGTCGGGCTGGTATCCGCCTGAGGCGGACACGCCGGAGAAGCGGCTGCGCTTTTACGCCCGCCAGTTTCACCTGGTGGAGGTGGACGCCACCTACTACGCGCTGCCCGCCGAGCTGAGCTGCCCCGCCTTTTCCGGACAGGGAGTTTTACGGCTAATTCAAGCGGCTGCCTGCATTTCCAGGTACTCGTCCATGACCTCTTGCGGAGTTCGGTAGCCGAGCACCGAATGCAGACGGGTCCGATTGTAGCGGAGCTCGATCCACCGCGCAATGTCATTGCGTGCCTTCTCGCGTGTCGGGTAGACGGTCCGGTGTACCAGCTCGACTTTAAGCGCGCCGTTGAACGATTCGGCGAGCGCATTATCGAAGCAGATCCCTGTCCAGGGCCCCGGCAAAGTCGTTTAGCACTTCGTGATCGTTTGGAGGGGGCGGCTGGGCCGCCTGGCGTGGTAGCGCAGGGCGGCGGCGATGCTGACCGCTCCGGCCAGCCGCAGGATGGTGATCACTGGGTTGCGCAGGCTTGCCGTGATGCGCGGGCCGCTGGCGGTGCGGACCTGGGACCGGTCTTCATCGAAGTCGTTGTCGCGGATGTTCTCTGGGGGTCCAGACCAGGATGGAGGGAACGTTCTGACGGTTCCAGCAGGTCAGCGATTGATCAAAATCGGGTAGTCACACCACAGGTGTTGCACGAAGCGACCTGTCCTGCGACAGCAGGCGTCAAAGCAGCAGCGACGACGAGCACCACACCCACGAAGACGTGTTGCAAAAGCTCTCCGCGAAGGGGTCTGGTGCAACGTCGTACGACAGGCTGGGGACCCCCGGAGAACGGACCTAGTGCAGGCGGTCTTCGATGCCCCAGTGGCCGCGGATGATGGCGGCGAGTTGGGCGTGGCTGGCCTGGGTGACGGCCAGCGAGGTGACCGCGTAGCAGGTTTCGCGTGACCACTTCCCCCCGGCCTTGCGGCGGCGGGTGATCTGGATGGCCTGGGCGGCGTGGGGGAACGCCAGCCCGGCCGCGACGGCGGTGACCTTGAGGGTGCGCCGCTCGGTGCGGCCGTGCCCGCAGTCCCGCCTGGTGTAGGCCGCTGGCACATCCCGCCAGGGCAGCGCGGCGAGCTGGGCGTAGAGGTTCGGCTGGTTGCGCTTGACGATCAGCAGGTAGTGTGCGCCGCGCCTGGCCAGGCAGGTGGCGTGCTCGCGCTGGGCGTGCAGGGCGTCGGCGGTGATGACCGTGCCGGTGATCTCGATGCGGTCCAGGAGCGTGCTGAACAAGGGGATCTCGTTGGTCTTGGCGCCCACCTCCACCTGGCCCAGCACCACGCCATGACCATGATCGAAGGCGGCGAGCAGGTGCCGGCCATCTTCGCCGTCGCGCCGCGACCCGCATAAAGTCTTGCCGTCCACCGCGATCACCCGCCGGCCGCCCGGCCCGGGGGCGGTGCGCTGAGCTGCCCACTGCCCGGCCATCTCATCGAAGGCGTCCGCGTCCAGCCGCTGCAAGGTCCGGCGGAACGCCGGCTCCGACGGCACCGCGCCGGTCACGCCGAGCATGGCCAGGGTCTCCTCGCCGGCGTCCGCGGCCCATTCGGCGATCGTGATGAACGAGCGCGCCCCGGCCAGCACCGCGCACACCGCCAGCCCCAAGATCACCACAAGCCTGTGGCGCACCCCCCGCCGGTGCCGGGGGCCAGCCACCCTGGCCAGTACCGTCAGCAGGCCTGGTACGTCGTCAGCGGCATCGCCCGCCAGCTCAGCGAGGTGGCCTATGGCACGGTCAATCGGTGATGATGATGAGGCGGGCATGGTCCCCCGGCAGTGGCCTGGCAGGTGTGGTAACCGCCATGATCACGCGCAACGGCCGTGCCCGCGCAGCTACAGGCCATCACGGCCCGCCGCCACCCCGGTCAGCACCGGGTGCGCGCGGGTGTCGTTAATTCGTTGACGCCCGTGTCGCGGGTCGCCGATGATTGCGGCCGTGGCCACGACCCGGCGAGCCGACATGTTCACCGCGGACGGCAAGCCGTCTGACGACGACCCGCGTGAGAACGGGCCAAGGCTCGGCGACGAGCGCACCACCCTGGTCGAGGCCCTGCGCTGTGCACGCCTCACCCTGGAGATGAAATGCTCCGGTCTTGATGCGGAGGCCATGGCGCGGCGTTCCGTCGAGCCGTCGACGATGTCGCTGCTGGGACTGGTGCGGCACCTGGCCGAGGGGGAGCGCGCGACGTTCCGGGTGATGATGGCCGGACAGGACGTGCCCCGGCTGTTCTGCCCCAACACCGACCGCGACGGTGATTTCGATGGCGCTGTGCCCGACCCGCAGGTGGTTGCGGAGGCGTGGGACACATGGCGTGCGGAGGTGGACTTCGCCGAGCGGTTCGTGGCCGAGGCACCCAGTCTCGACATCACCGGCAACGATCCCCTCAATCAGCATGGCAGTGGTGGAGGGCCGATGTCGCTGCGCGAGGCGCTGGTCGGAATGATCTGGGAGTACGGCCGCCACATGGGTCACGTCGACCTGTTGCGCGAGCGGATAGACGGACGCATAGGCCAGTAACCGACCCCGCCGGCCAGGCGTACGCCAAACCGGTGTCAGCCGGGTCGGCCCGGCATGATCCCTCCCGGGTGATCCGGCGATCTGGGCAACCGCCGTAATCACCGCAAACGCGGTGCCCGCGCAGCTACCCGGCCATCACGGCATCTCGTGACCACCCGCTCAACATCCGACACGACTTTGCCGGGGCCCTGGATCCCTGTCCGGGCCGACGGATTGCCGTATCCCGAGCTCTTCCAGCACCCGGCCGAACTCGGTTGAGGTATAGTTGCTTCCGCGGTCAGAGTGGAATATCGCCCCTTCCGGCAGGTCCAGGTTCCTTGCCGCCATCTTGATAGCATCACTGATGAGGGGCGTCTTGTAGTTATCGTCCATTGCCCAGCCGACGAGCTAGCGGGTCGCGCAGTCGATAACTGCCGCGAGATACAGCCATCCCTCCCAGGTAAATATGTAGGTGATGTCCCCGACCATTTTCTCGCCCGGTGCGCTCGCGGTGAAGTCGGGGTTGGCCAAGTCCGGGATCGGTCCCGCCGCCGCGTCCTGGGCGGTGAGCGACCGGCGCGGCCTCGGCTGGCACGGCACCAGGCCCAGCTCGCGCATGAGCTGGCGGACCGGCTCGTCGCTGGCCTGCTCGCCGCCGCGCACCAGGGCAGCGTGGATCCGCCGGTACCCGGAGGCCTCGTCGTTCGCCTCGAACAGCGCCTTGATCTTGATCTTGAGCAGTTCCCGGCGCGCCGATGTTGCGCTTTCCGGCCTGGACCTCCATTCATAATAACCGGACTTCGATACGGCGCTCCATCTGCACATCTGCATGATGGTGGGAGCGGCGCCCGCCTCGATGGCAGCATCGTACTCAGCGTCGATGAACTCGTATTTGTCGGTCATCGATGCTCCCTCGCGAAGGCGAGTAGCCGGGCGGGATCTCACCGCCCGGCTCTCTCAGAACCGTGCGTGAACCTCTCGGGTAAGCATTCACGTCGCGCGCTCTGTGTGACGGTTTCGTGGCGTCTGCGCTTATACCGATGGCTTCTACTTCGGGGCAGGCCTGCTACTGGCGAAGTTGATCTATCAGTTCGCGTAGCGATTCGGCGACCTGGCCGGGCTGTGTCAGCGGCGCGAGGTGGTGGCTCACTTGTTCTGTCACGGGCCAGCCAAGTTCCCGTGCCTTGGCCGCCTGGTCCTGGTATGCCTCGCTCAGCTGCAGGTAACCGGCGGGGGCATCGGGCCACTGCGGCGCCGGAGGGTGGGTTTCCTCAAACATGGCCAGCGGCAGCGGGGGGCAGCCGGCCGCGAAGTGCTGGCGGGTATCTGGATCGGGAATGAGCTCGGCCAGGACCTCATCGCCCCACCATTGCGGCCAAGGCGGCAGCCAGCCCCGGGCATCAGCCATCTCCCGCAGCTGGGCCGCCATATCGGGCGGCGCGGTTTCCATCCAGGTCTGCCCCGGCGCCGGCAAGCCCGCGTCGACGAAGATGTACCCCCGGGCCTGACCGATGATCGCCCCCGCCGCGGCCAGCAGCGGCCCGGCCCCGCTATGGCCGATGAGGATCGCGGGCTGGGCGGATGCGCTGCGGGCTATCACCTCGGCCTGGCGCAGGCAATACGGCGGCCCTGCGGTAACGGTGCCGGTCAGGTCGGGGACGCCCACCTGGTAGCCACGCCCGGCCAGGTCAGCCGCGACCAGATCCCAGGTTGCGCACCCGGCCAGCGGGCTATGAACGAGCAGCAGCCGGGCAGCCATGCCCCATTCGTATCAGCCCGCCGGCCGGGCTGGTGTCTGTCGCCATTGGGCGGGTTCTGGTGTCCGCCGACGCCGGTGCGGGGGATCTTCTGGAATCGGCTCAGCGTGTCGGCTTGATCACTGCTGGAATGTCCTGATCATGGTGGCCTGTGACCGGCTCTCTGGCGCGAGCAGACGCTCTCGGCATCTTCATCGGCGCGCCCCCCGACACCCCCGACGGCATCGGGACCTTCTCCGATGGATGGACCGGCAAGGTCTTCCCGTCGGCACCCGCGAACCGGTGACCGCATTCCTGGTCTCCAACCCGATTGGGGCGCTGACCGCCGCCGCCCTGGCCGCTGGCGAGACGTTCCTCCGGCTGATCGGCCTCAGCCGGCCTTCGCGGGCATTCGAGCTCTCCGCGTGGAGCGGTGCCTGCGGGCCGCTTGGCGGCCTGCCAGGCGACCCGCCCCTGCCCGCCATTCCGCCGATCGACGCGCTTCTCATCGGCTGCGGAAACGTCATGAATGGCTGGGCCGCCGCCCGCGCGCTGCGGATCACCGGCCGCGCCCGCGCGGTCGACCGGCAATCCCTCGGCGGGGAGAACCTCGGCCCCTACTCTCTTGCACGGCGCGACATGATCGGGCAGCCCAAGACGCTTCTCCTCGCCAGGCACCTTGAGCCACTGATCACCGTCGCCCGGCAAGACGAAGAACTCAGTCTCTTCCTTCCGAGGATCACCCGCTGGCACCTGCCGCTGCCGCCCTTTGTGATCAATGGCCTTGACGAGGTCGAGCCGCGCCACATGGTCCAGCGCCTATGGCCCCGAGGTGCTCGTGGACATGGCCGCCGGCGGAACGACAAGCCAGGTCATCGTCCACCAGCGGGCCAGGGCGGTCAGTGCCTGCTGCGCGCATACGAGGCACCCGACAGCGAGACCGGCTACGTCCGCCGGACCGAAGCGGCCACTGGGCTGCGGCGCGAGCGGTTCCTCAGCGAGTTCACCACCCCCGTCACCGCCGAGGACGTGGCCCAGGCACCACCCGAACACAAGGCTCGGCTCCAAGCCGCCGCGGATTCCGGACAACTCATCTGCGGCTACATCAACCAGGCCAGCCTCACCGAGACGAGCGGCGGCGACAACTTCGCCGCCGCCGCGCCGTTCATCGGCGCTCTCACCGGCGCCCGGGCGGCTGCCGTCACAGTTGCCGTGCTCGCCGGCCAACACGCGCCCGGTGGGCTGCGATGGCAGTACAACTTCCTCAGCAACCGAACTCGCACCGCAGAGACGCGCTGCCCCGCCACCTGCGAGTGCCAGGCCAAGTCCCGACCCAGCGTGGGCACGGTCACCATCTGCCAGGATGTACGGCAGTTACGGACACTACCGGCCCACCGGAGATCAGCCCGCCACCATGTTTGCTCCATGTTTGCTCGGCTGTCGCGTTCAAACCCGGTAGCGCGCGGTACGGTGCGGCATGCCGCAGCCCGTCCGGCACGGTCGGCATTAGCCCAGTGCGGTAAGGATGCATCAACGGCCCGAGAGCATCCCACCGGCCCGCCGCGACACCGGCATGTGGCTGCTGGGCGAGACCACCCAGGTCATCATCCCCCCAACGGCCCAGCGGATGAAACGCTGCCGGCGGCAGGAGCGGACGAGTTTCGGGCCCTGACCCGGCAAAGGCATGCTCATATCCATGCCTGATCGTTCGGGTCCCCGACTGGCCGTTGTCTGCCGCGCCTGTGGATACCCATCGTCTGCCTACGTTGTGGGCAAGATCACCGGAGACGGCGATGAAGATGGCGGACGAGTGGGAGGGGACGCCGGAATCGCGAAGCTCGGCCAGCATGTCCGCAACCCCGGCGGCGCTGGCCTGATTGGCCTAACATCAGCTGCTGTGGCGCTGAACCGGATGAACCGCGACGAATTCTTCGCCAAGCTCACCGGCCTCGACGAAGACCGGACCAAGAAGGCTCTCTGGAACCTGTATTGGCGGGGTCCAGCGCAGTTGCGGGAGCGCATCGAAAGCGAGCTGGATCCTGCCCAGGACGCAGCACGTAAACGCGCGGCAGCCGAGCCTCCCGACCCGGGCACCGTGCTGTGGGAGGTCCGCGACTTCGCCGAACTCGCCAGGGCAGGCGCGTACCTGGCAGGCGACCGGCGCGTCTCCCCGAAGGAACGGACGCGCTGGCGGCTGACGTTCCGCCGGCTGGCAGCCGACGCACTGGCCGCGCTGCGCCACGAGGACTCCGAACCGGCGGAGGAGGCTGTGGCACTCCTCATCGATCTGGCCTGCGAAACGACACGCTTCGACTACTTCCGGTCCGAGGACCCGATGGAAGCGGCCCAGTTCGTGGTCTCCGACGCAGCCGCGACGCTCTGGGAGTTCGTCCGGGAGCGGCACGGGTTCACCCGGTTCGCCACGGTCGCAGGGGCGCAGCTGCCCAGGTGGGAATCAGCGTACGGCTGGTCCCGCTCCGGGTGGGGCAAGCTGGCCGAGAAGGAGACCTCGCTCGCCAGCGTGCTCGGCCGTATGCTTCGCGCTCCGGATGCGTGGACCGCGTTCGCAGACTGTTACCTCGACGCGCTGGACCAGATCGCCCGCACCCAGGCCGCCAGGCCCGCGTCCCGGCCCGCGTACAGTTACCCGGATTCGGACTACCGCCGCAGCGATCGGGCCCGCGACCTCGCGGAATGGCACTCGCTGCTCTTGGAGCGCCTGGCAGGATCGGAGGCCGAGGACCGGCTGGACCGGCTCGCCAGGCATCCCGCTCTCGGCGGTCCCGAGCTCACATTTGTCCAGGCGCGGCTGGCCCAGCTACGGGGGAACACCGACGCCGCCCGCACGCTGACGGAGGCGTGCCTGGGCAAGCTGCCGGGGCATGACGGGTTCGCCGCCCTCGCGGTGCAGGTTGGAGCGGAACTGCCCGCATCCACCAGGGACAAGCTCGCCGAGCGGGCAAGACAGCCAGCCGCCACCGCACCCGGCTGACATCGCGGCAAGACAACCGCCGAAGATTCACGACTACCACGACCTGCGCACGGGAGTTCTTGCCGCATCCCTGGCCAAACGCGCCCCCGGCTACACCAGCCTCGGCTTCCCCGACCTGTTCGCGCCGCAGCCCACACACCAAATTCTGGCAGACCGGAGGGATCAGCCGGTCTGCGCAGTGACCCGCGTAGTGCCGGCAGGATCCCGGCCGAGCAGGCTTGAAACCCAACCACTACTCAACCACAAGCGACAGTCTTACGGCAGTTGCGCGTACACCGCTCTCAATGGTCACTGGACGCTGACCTGCTCATACCTCGACAAAGAACGATCTGCCAGGCTCAGCCGACGGTTATCCAGACCGCTCCCACCACATACGAGGCCCGATCCAGTGGACCGGGCCTGACCTGCGGGTTTCTGGTGGCAGGTCCAGGGTTCGAACCTGGGTAGGCTAAGCCGACGGTTTTACAGACCGTTACACCCAGTCAGCTGATAGGCCGCTGACCTGGCGAAACATTGTCAACGATCATGTGGATGCGCGGCCCTGTCCGCTATGCGGCCGTACGCTCCGGAGGGTTTCACGGTTCGCCCACGGACGGATACGGACGCCGTCCGTGCCGCCAGGCTGACCTCGGACGATGGCCGCCCACCTGACCTGCTCTTCCGGGCCTGTGAGCGAGTATGGCCGATGCATCGTAATTCTCGCCCGTGCATACTCATCAGCCGTTTACGTGATCAATCTGAGTGATGCCGAGGGCTCTGCTACCCGGCGCTAAACGCCGAATACGCGCGGCCATAAACTGGGCCGATCGCGGGCGCGGTCAGATACAGATGAACCAGTTCGGTGCGCTCTCGGAGAGGCCTCACCGACTCGGTGAGGCCTCTCCGCGTCACTTCCGGACAGGAAGCGACTCAGCAGAACCCCGATTAGAGGGGCGGAAAGACGAGGGGTGGAAGCAGACTTGGATCGGTGGTTGCGGCGGGCCCCGCGGGGTCGTTGTTTCCGTTGCTGTTATCAGCCGCGTCGGAGAAAGTCTTCCCATCGACGGTGATGTCGTCGATCAGGTGGTAGATGCCGTACGGGTCGGCGACAAGAAAGACCGCCGATACCGTGTCGCCGGCGTGACACGACTGGGCCACGCTCCACTTCTGGTGGTACATGAAAGGGCATGATGCGGAATGAATGTCCCAGCCACTATTGGGGTAGTCCGTAACGTCGGACACCTTCTGCCACTGTCCGGTGAGGAGGTTGGGGTCGAGTTCGGCATCCCCGTCGGGGGTGCCGGCTGCCGTCTGGAACTCGACGACGAGCCGCGGGGATCCCAAACTGGATCCAGTAAAGGCGGGGGTCTTCACCCAGAAGGACGAGTCGGGGAAGGTGGCGGCTGGGATGCCGGTCATGTGGTGGACCAGGATTCCGGCGTATCCCTTCGTGAAGGTGGGTGCGTCGTTGGTGGTCTGCAACTGGATCGCCTGGCCGTCGGTGTCGCCAGGCGGCTGATCGCTGGTGACCAGCCAGCCAGCGAGGGCTCCGTCGCCGCCCGAAAAGAAGCTCAGCGTCGGGGATGCGGGGCCGTCGGCTGCGAGCGCCGTGGCCGACGTTGTGAGTATGACGGTGAGTAGCGCGGTTGTGGCCGGGACTATCGGCCACCGGAATCGTTTCACGGTCGTCCCCTTCATTCATCGGTGGTGAAAAGCCATGCGGGAGCGTTGAAGGGCACCGATGCCGGAGAGGGGCACGCGAGGTGAGCCGCTGTTTCTCCCGCCGCTGGCGCGCCCCGACGGAGGATTCGGGTCTCGGAAACCGTCATCGAAGTCCCTTCTCCTTCATCGGTGCTAGGTCTCCCAAGACTGCTTCCCATCGTTTCCCTGCCGAAAGCCCGAGCACACACACCATGAGAGAATTCTCATAACCAGATCTCTCAGCCCCGATCCACCGCGTTCACGCGCAAAAACAGGTCTACGGGCACAAGAACAGGGCGCCACATTCGGCCGCACCAAGATCCAAGGCAAGAGCCTGCTGGCACGCGGGCTGAACCGCTGGCCGCCGCCACCAGCACCCCGGCCGGCGCGCTGGTGATCGCTGCCACCCGGGGAATTGTCCTAGGAGCGGGCGAGACAAGGCCAGGAACACCGCTCCAGGCACCAAGGGCACGATCAAGCAGTCGGGGCCCGGGATGCCACGGGGAAGCCACACGCCGAGGAGAAGGAACAAGGCGGGCTCACCCGCGCGCAGAACGTCTCGTTCGGCGTGGCGCCAAACGGCATCCGGCATACCCTGGCCGCCGAGCATGTCGGTGGGTGGGCGCGCTTCAGAGCCGCTTACCCTGCGTGATCCGAAGCTCGCCGCCGGGAATGAGATCGGCGAGCGCGGGGGCGGAGAGGGACGATTTGAGGCGCCATGGTCCAGTGAAATCAGCGTTCTGGGCCGCTGCGGTTGCGTGTGCGAGCTCGTAACATCAGCCCCGTGGACATCGACGCGCTGCGGGCGCAGACACCGGGTTGTGCGGGGCGCATTCACCTCAACAACGCGGGCGCGGCGCTGCTGGCGCAGCCGACGCTGGACGCGATGACCGCCCAGTTGCGCCGGGAGGCGCAGCTCGGCGGGTATGAGGCCGCGGCCGGGGCACAGGAGTCGATCGCCGTCACCTATGCTGCGATCGCCGGGCTGGTTGGCGGCCGGGCCGAGGAGATCGCGCTGTTCGACAACGCCACCCACGCCTGGAACGCGGCGTTCTACTCTGTCCCGCTGCGCCCCGGTGACCAGATCCTGACCGGCCGCGCCGAGTACGGCAGCAACGTGCTGGCCTACTGGCAGGCCGCCAGCCGCGCCGGCGCTGAGGTCATCGTGGTGCCCAATGACGAGTATGGCCAGCTGGACGTCGCCGCGCTGGAGCGATTGGCGGGCGAGCGGACGAAGCTGATCGGGGTCAGCCACGTGCCCACCAGCGGCGGCCTGGTCCAGCCCGCCGCCGAAATCGGGCGGATCGCCCGCGGCTGCGGCGCTTTGTACCTGCTGGATGCCACCCAGTCGGCGGGCCAGTTCCCGGTGGACGTGACCGCGATCGGCTGCGACCTGCTGACCGGCACCGGGCGCAAGTTCCTGCGCGGCCCGCGGGGCACCGGGTTCTTGTGGGTCTGCACCGCCGCGCTGAACCGGCTGGATCCGTTCGTCGCCGAAATCGGCTCGGCGACCTGGGACGGGCACCAGGGGTTCACCTGGGCGCCCGGCGCCCGCCGGTTCGCTACCTGGGAGCACAGCTACATCAATGTCCTGGGCCTGGGAGCCGCCGTGCGGCAGGCCCTCGACCTGGGTTTGGGGGCGATCGGGCAACGCGCCACGGCGCTCGGTGCCCGGCTCCGCGGCCAGCTTGCCGAGTTGCCCGGCGTCACCGTCCACGACCTCGGCCAGGTCCGCTGCGCCATCGTCACTGCCAAGATCAATGGGCTGACAGCCGAGCAGGCGGCCCAGGCGCTGGGCCGCGCCGGGGTCAATGTCTCCACCACGGTACCCGAAGACAACCCGCTCGACACCCAAGACCGCGGCGTCCACCCACTGATCCGGTTCTCCCCGCATTACTACAACACCGAAGATGAGATGGACCGGACAACGGAGCTGGTCGCCGCCCTGGCCCGCTGATGGGCAGCGGATAGGACGCGCCCGAAATTCAGATCGGCTGCGGGCCGTCAATGACTCATCCCTACCGGAAGCCCCAGCGCCACGGCATTCCCCGGGTGGGTCTAGAACAATTGTTCCCGGGTGTCTTACCCCACTCAGTGACGTGGTCCCAAGCCGCCCAGGACACGGCGATGCGCGCCGCGTCCAGGCCAGGGCCGATCACAGAGGGTCAGGCGAAGCATCCCACCACGAGGACGCCGAGCGCCGAATATTTGCTCATGCGCCGGCGTGTACTCGAGCGGCTTCCGCCGCGCCGAACAGTCGGCTATGGTCGCCAGCTGACGGCGGGAGTGCATCGTCTACGTCCACGTCCGCGCAGCCATCGCGGATCTTGCCGGGTGCAGCGGTCCATTTGGGATCTGTCTCACATTTAGAGTTCGTACCGGTAGAGATCGTGTGTGGCCGTCATATGAGCGCATGCGTTCAGTGCATTAGCAGGCTCGATCTTCTTGTTGAGGACAATCAAAGACTTGTGATCTGTTCGTTCAGTTTGCGGCTCAGTCAAGGCATTGCCTCTCTGTGCGAGGACGCGATCTCGCCATTGCTTGCGCGGGTAACTTTCAGTGCCACTCGGCGTCGGGTTTGCAGGTCGTTTGCAGGTGACGGTTAACTTGACAGGCCCCTTGTTGTTGTTCATCTGATGACGGGGAGTTCGACGTAGGAGGGGCTGACTGGGCCGTGGCTGATTCGGGCGGTGTGAAGGTTCCATGCCCGGGTGGCCTCATCCTGGAGGCTGCGTTCCTTATCGTCAGGAGGCCGGTAGGAGGGGTCCCAGGTGGCGCGGCGGATGAGCTGCAGGGGGTGGCTGTGCCGCATCGCCTCAGCCTTGAGCTGCGCCCGGAAATCCTCGGCGACGGGGGCCTTGCCGCGTGCCCGCCAGCCGCGGCGGGGCTCAGCCTCCTGGCCGCCCTCGGGAAGCTGATCGGGCCGTGCGACGAGGACCACGTCGCATCCTGGTTCCTCGTTGAGGACCGACAGCTCCTCCATGTACAGGTCCACGGCGGACCGGACGGCCCTGGCCGGGTTCAGGGAGGCGAGGTTCTTCAGCGCCCGGTCGCTGAGGGGGCGTTCCAGCCGGGAGTCGAAGATGAGCGTGGAGCGGAAGCCGGTGCTGGTATCGAATCCCGGGAAGGGCATGAACAACCGCCCCAGGCGGCTCTTCTTTCCCTCGCAGCCAGAGTTCGGCGGTTTGCCCAGTGCGAGCCAGGTCAGATCCGGCGCAGGACGAGCACCGCGACCGGGCGGGCTGGTTCCTTGAGAGGCTCCCCGCCACCGGTTCCCGCAGGCGGTGCCTGAAAGTTCACCGCACCAGCACCATGAATCCGGTCGCGAGGCTCATCGCTGCGTGGCATAGCGCGTCCGCGCTCCTGCGGCGGCCCGCGGAATATATCCACGGGACCGCCGCGAGCAGGAAATACGTTGTGAGCAGGGCGGCAGCGGGGCCTATGGGCATCGCCACGATCATCCAGGTCATGGTGCCTGCCATCAGGCCATGATGCACGGTGGCCGCCCGCCGGAGGCGCCTAGCCACTGATGATCGAGGCGAGCGTGACCGGTGCCGCGTCGTCGTAGGTGTCGCGCCACGGCCACTCGGTGACGTACCGCTGCCGGCCTGATGGTGTCAGGTCGAGGAACCGGTAGGTGCTCAGCATCACGTCGGCTCCCATCGCGTACGCCGAGTAGGTGTGGAACACCCGGTCGCCGTCGCGCACGAACACGCTCACCCCGTGCGCGTCGGAGCCGGCGGGGGCGGCACCCTGGGGCTGGCCTTCCCGCAGCAGGGCCTCCTTGTCCTTGTAGTTGTACTCGATGGGCGCGACGGCCTCGTCGAAGCTGACGTGGAAGTCGTAGTTGAAGTCGCTGCCGTCCGAGGAGTACCAGGGCAGCGTCCAGCCCATCCGCTTCTTGAACTGCTCGATGGCCTCGAACGGCGCCCGCGACACCAGCGCCAGCGTGGTGTCCGCGCCCTTGTTCAGGTGCACTGGGTCCGGCATGTTGTCGACGGCGAACGAGCAGCTCGGGCAGCCCTGCCCGATGGGGTGCAGCCACATGAAGTGGTAGATGATGAGCTGGCTCCGGCCCTCGAACAGATCCGCCAGCCGGGCCTGGCCGCCCGGCCCGGTGAACGTGTAGTCCTTGTCGATCGGCACCATCGGCAGCTTCCGGCGCTCGGCCGCCAGCGCGGCCTGCGCCCGGCTCAGCTCCTTCTCCTTTGCCAGCAGCTCGAGCCGGGCCGCCAGCCACTCTTCGCGTGACGCGATCTTGGTCATAGTGACCACCTCCTGTCTATGTAGATCCAGGAAGGGGCCGGGACTCGCCGCTAGCCGACGGCACCATCATCTGGGTGACTGGTCCCGCGGTGTAAGTGATGTGGCGTGATGGGCCGAGGCAACGCGGCTCGCGGAAGGACACGAGATGCAGTCAGCGTCAGCGAGGTGTGGCGGGGACCTGCCAGGCGGGATGGCGGCCGAGGAGTGCGACGAGCCGATCCCCTGGGGTGCTGGATGCTGGGGCAGGGACCGGGTCGGCGAACAGGCCGGCGCGGGTGGCGTCGGTGACGAGCAGCGGTGCGATCTGCAGCATCCGTTCAGCCAAGGCGGAGGGGATGGGCTGCCGGCTGCCGCACGCGGCGGCGATGTCCCAGGCGTGGACGGCGACCTCGATCGCGCCGGCGCAGGACATCAGGCTCGCGGTCAGGTCGTAGGCACCGAGGGTGACCAGCTGGCCCGCAGGCGCGGTCGTGCAGGCGGTCAGCAGCCGCGCGCAGCGCAGGCGCAGGGCTACCACACGATCTGTGATCGCGTCCGGGGCCGCAGCTGCCGGTTCAGCGCTCAGCGATCCGGTGGCGAGGCCCTCGGCCAGCACGCCGACGGACTCGTTGAGGTGATCCAGCAGCATGCGCAGGTCCCAGCTCGCGCACGGCGTGGGCCCTTCCAGCAGGTCTGGCGTGACATGCGGGGAGATGGCCAGCGCGTAGCGGACCGCGTCTTCCAGCTGGCTGCGGCCATCGGTCAGGGTGAGCATGGCCGGCTGCTCAGCGGAAGGCGCGCGGCACCGGGGCCGGGCGCGGCATGGTGGGTTCGGGGCAGCCCGAACGTGGTGAACAGGCCAGGGTCGAGGAAGATGACGATCCTGCTGATCCGCCCGCGGGCGGTGCTGAGTACCTGGATGGCGTGTGCCTGGTAGCTGCCGTCTGGCTCGCGGCGGTAGCAGGCGAACGCGGGCTGGCCGTTGGCCACGGCAGGGATCACCGTGAACTGCCCGGGACCGGTGAGCACATGGGAGGCGAGGAAGCGGCTGACCGGGCCGGCGCCGGCGAACCAGGCCGGCAGCGGCGGCATCTCCAAGGCGACGTCCTCCGTGACCAGGGACACCAGCGTGGCCAGGTCGGCGTTCTCGAAGGCCGCGGCATACCGGTCCGCCAGCTCGCGCTGGCGCGGGTCGGCCGGCTCGGCGATGTCCTCGGCGGCGGGGACCACCCGCTCCAGGTGGGCGCGGGCGCGCCGGAGCGCGCTGTTGACCGCGGTGGTGGTGGTCCCCAGTACCTGGGCGGTCTCGGCGGCGGGCCAGTCCAGCACGTCGCGGAGAATCAGCACAGCCCGCTGCCTGGCGGGCAGGTACTGCAAACTGGCGATCAGCGCCAGCCGCATGCCGGCCCGGGACGCCACGACCGCGGCCGGGTCGGCCGGCTCGGGATGGTTCACCGGGCCAGGGAACGGCTGCAGCCACGCCACATCACGCGCCGCGGCGTCGACAGGCCCCTCGGGATCGTCCCCGGGCGGGCCGAGCCCGGCCGACAGCGGGCGGCGGCCACGGCGCTCGATCGCTCTCAGGCACACGTTGGTGGCGATCCGGTACAGCCAGGTGCGCAGCGACGAGCGGCCCTCGAACCGTGCATACGATCCCCAGGCGCGCAGGTAGGTCTCCTGCACCAGGTCTTCGGCCTCGTCGGCGGAACCGGTCATCCGGTAGCAGTGCGCCACTAGCTCACGCCGCAGCGGCGCGGTCAGGCGCTCGAACTCCTCACCGGGCGTCATCCCCGCCTCCACAGGTCTTGTCGGCGGCGGCCGACGTCGGGCCGCTACCTGGTTAGATCCCGCAGCAGGCCGGAAATCGCCGGGCAGCCCCAAATCCGGTTGCCCGGCGAATTCGCCAGGCATGGCGGATCTGCATTGATAGGCCGCCCGTGCTGGGCGGTCACGCCTTCGGGCCGCCTATGACGAGGCGGACACGGTCGTTCGGGCGGGCACAACGCCAGCCCGCGACGGTGCGCGCCGCATGGCCGGGAAACGACAATCGTAAGACGCGTGCCCGGGGAGGCGCAGACATCTGGTAGCGCAGCCCCGGGACGTGAGGTCAGCGGATGATGATCTCGCCCATGTCGATAGCGACCATAGGCGGCTCCGAGACGAGCTCGTGGTCGCCCTGCCAGGGGTAGGCCCGTCGCGCGGTGGGGACGATGATGCCGTCGACGTCGCGGTAGCCGGTGGCATGGAGCTGGCTCGGCGGCCCGCCGAGGATGTCGATGGTGAAGTCATGGCGGCGCAGCAGCCCATCCGGGCCGAAGCACGAGATCTGCTGGCGGGTGTGGCTTTTGATGTGATCGGGGAACGTCACCTTCAGCCGCCGCCACGTTTCACCGCCGGCCTCGATCGGGGTGATCTCCTCGGTGACGAACCCGGGCCAGGTGTAGAGGAACGGCGTGTTCAGGTACGTCCACAGCGCCTGCCCGGTGAAATAGGCGAGATGAATGTCGTCCCACGGGGTCTCGAACTGATGACCGTCAAACGACCTCTCCGGGTCGTCGCGTGCGCCGATGAGCGCGCCGTCACGGCGCTGCAGGACGACCCGGTGGGGCTCGAAGACCGACCGTCTGTCTTCACCGGCGAAGTCCATCGTCAGCAGCTCCCGCGTGGTGTCCACCTCGAAGCGAACGTCCTTGAGCGCGTCACCCTTGCCCTTGACGTGCCAGAAGGCCCCGGTGATCGAGGCGTCGACGGTGATCGACTTGACCTGGTTCCATCGGTCCAGGCCGCCGTGCGCGGCGACGGCGCTGTCGAGTAGATCTTTCATTTCTGCTCCTGCCTGTGGTCGGGGCTCCTCCTTCATGCGGCCGGAATCAGGCCGCTACCTGGTTAGATCCCGCAGCAAGCCGGAAATCGCCGGGCAGCTCGAGAGCAGGTCATCGAGCCTGGCGAACACACCGACATACCGGTCCTCGAAACGCCGCAGGACCCGATCCAGCAACTCCTCAATGCCCTCGATGAACTCCGCGAACTCCCCGTCAGCGTCGCGTGGAGCATCAAGCGCCCGCCTGTGCGCCCGCGCCGCCAGACCAGCCGAATTGCCTTCACCGGTGAGGCCCAGCCAAAACTCCGCCACCTGCTCGTTGTGGGAGATGCCCAGCTCATCCAGCACCGCGACAACGCTGGCCCGATGCCCCCTCCCACGCTGGAATGCCGGATCAAGGACCCAACGCACCGCGCTCTCAACGTCACGCAGCAGATGCGCCACCAGGTGAGTCACAGTCCGGCGCGGTGGCTGCTCAGCCAGCAGCCCACAGGCATCGATGAAGAACGCCGCCGGCCCCTCGCCAAACTGGCGCAGCCGCCTAGCAACACTCTCCTGCCGAAGCGACAACGCAACCGGGGGCCTCTCAGGCAGAGGCGGTAGAGCCACCGGTTACAGTCCATTCCCAGCACATACCGCCAGCCAAGAAGCCCGACGGCAGCCCATAATTCAGCGAGCGCCACACCGTGGGCCGCTTGCCTTCCGCACGGTCAAGGTCGATCTCGGGCACGCACACGAAGCGGCGCACACGCTTGCCTACGCGACACGCTTCGCGCCTTGTACCTATCAGGCTTACCAGGGACAGCACGGAACACGGTGGATGCGCGCCGATAGGATCCGAGGATCGGGCGTCGTTCCTGATCCCGGGACGCCTTGGACTCTTCACCACCCAGCCGGATGATCACCGCTACCCGGAAGCAAGCGGTTCGGTGAACCGCTCCTTCAGCCCCCCGAATCCGTCCGCTATTTGTCCGTAACCAGCGTGGTGCGGCGACATCTCCTGACCGACGATGACCGAAGATGACACAACGCGCGACGGCCCGCGAGTACGGGGAAACCCCCACTCACGGGCCGTTTGTGCAGGTGGTGGCAGGTCCAGGGTTCGAACCTGGGTAGGCTAAGCCGACGGTTTTACAGACCGCTCCCTTTGGCCACTCGGGCAACCTGCCGCGTGCCGCCACTCCGGACGGCACAGTGAAGGATAGCGAACACCACGCGCGTCCGTCGCACGGGTAAGGACGCGTTGCGCGCCCGGCGGGGTGAGGGAAGCGCAGGGCTGCGGGGCCGGGGCGGGCACGAGAGAGGAGCGAGGCGTGGCCGAGTCATTCTTCGACATCGTGAGCAGGGTCGATAGGCAGGAAGTTGACAACGCGCTGAACCAGGCTGCCAAGGAGATCAGCAACCGGTTCGACTTCCGCGGGGTCGGGGCGGCCATCTCCTGGTCGGGCGAGGGTGTCGAGATCCGCGCCAACAGCGAGGAGCGGGCCAAGGCCGTCCTGGACGTGTTCAAGGACAAGCTGGTCCGGCGCGGCGTGTCGCTCAAGGCGCTGGACCCCGGCGACCCGAAGCCGTCCGGAAAGGAATTCCGCGTTGGTGTCGCCCTCAAGCAGGGCATCTCCCAGGACGACGCGAGGAAAATCACCAAGCTGATCCGGGACGAGGGGCCCAAGGGCGTCCGCGCCCAGGTGCAAGGCGACGAGCTGCGCGTTTCCTCGAAGAAAAAGGACGACCTGCAGGCCGTGATCGCCCTGGTCAAAGGCAACGAGTTCGGCCTGGCGCTGCAGTTCGTCAACTTCCGCTAGGCGCCCGGCAGGCGCCGCATATCGCTGCCATACGCCGGCTCGTGGTCAGCCTGGCTGCCCGCCGGATCTGTCGCCGGGGCCCGCCGCCCGCTTCACGCGGCCCGTGGTCAGCGGGGCTGCCCCGGCTGGCTGGCCCCGGGGGCGGCCTCCTGCGCTTCCCTGGGCAGCGGCGCACCGGCGTCGTGCGCGGGTGGCGGCGGAACCGTCCACATCCACTCCCGCAGCCGGTCCCGTTCATGGGTCAGCGCGGCAATACCCGCCTCGGGGTACCCGTACTCCGGAGACCAGAACAGTGCGTCGTACGGGCAGACCTCGACGCAGATCCCGCAGTACATGCACAGCGAGAAGTCGATGGCGAACCGGTCGAGCACATTGCGCACCCGGGGCCGCCCTCCCCCGGGCGCGGGCCCCGTCTCCTTGTGCGACTCGATGTAGATGCACCAATCCGGGCACTCCCGCGCGCACAGCATGCAGACGGTGCAGTTCTCCTCCAGCAGCCCGATGACACCGCGGCTGCGCGGCGGCAGGTCGCCCGCGTCCAGGCCCCCGCCGCCCTCCGCGCCCACGCAGTCCACGGCGGACGGCGCACTGGGGGTGTCCAGGTCCCCGGCCGGCCCCGGATCACGGTTCGTTTCGGGTGACAGGCCGGCGTTGCCTGGCTGGTCCGGTTCCATGGCCGTCATGGCGGCGGCCAGCCTTCCGGCACCCCGGGCGGCACCAGGCGCCTGCGGGAACGCTCCGAGGCCCGCCGCTCGCCGGGTTCCCTGGCCCCCGGCCATTCCTGCGCGGCCCGGGCGGCGAGTGGGAAGTCCTTGCGCAACGGGTGGCCCTCGAACCCGTCCGGCAGCAGCAGCGGCGCCAGCCCGGGGTGGCCGTCGAAGACCACGCCGAACATCTCGTGCGTCTCCCGTTCCGCCCAGCCCGCGCCGCGGAACAGGCCGATGGCGCTTGGCAGCGCCGGGTCCTCGCGCGGCACCAGGGTGCGCACCAGCACGTGCTGCCCGGTGTCCAGGGAGTACAGGTGAACCACGATGGCAAAACCCTGGTCCTGCTCGTCCACGGCCGTCAGCCAGTCGAAGAAGTCGCAGCCGACCACGTCGCGGGCGAAGGCCAGCGCGGCGAGCCAGTCATGGCGCGACACCCCGATCGTGACCGTCTCGGCCGCGCCCGCCCCGCTCGTCCCGCCCGTGCCGGCCCCGGCCGCGCCCGTCCCAGCCCAGCCGGCCCCGCCCGCCCCGGCCGTCGATGCCCCAGCCACGCCTGGCTCGGCCGCGCACCGCGCCGTGGGCAGGCGCCGGCCGGCCTCGGCCAGGATCTCGCCGGGGGTCACCGCTGCTCCCCGCCGGCCTCGCCGAGCAGCCGCAGGCCGTGGATGAGTGCCTCCGGGCGGGGCGGGCAGCCGGGGACGTACACGTCCACCGGGATGATCTGGTCGGCGCCCTTGGTCACGCAGTAGGAGTCCCAGTAGGGGCCGCCGCTGTTGGAGCAGGCCCCGAAGGACAGCACCCGCCGGGGCTCTGGCAGGTCACGGTAGGCGGCCAGCACCAGCGGGGCCAGCTTGTCGGTCACCGTCCCGGCCACTACGAGTACGTTCACGGGCCCCGGGCCTACTTCCGGCAGAATCTCGGCGCAGCGCCGCAGGGCGGCGGACACCTCGACCGCGCAGCAGGCCAGGCCGGCGTCGAAGACCCGCAGCGAAAAGCTCCCCGCCAGAATGGCCGGCGCCGTGGCCGCGGGGGCCGCAGCGGCCACCGTTCCGCCGCCACGGCGCGGCACCGGCAGGTCCACGGCAGCCATCCAGCCAGCCTATGCCGAACCTCCGCAAGCGGCTCCGGCCGACGCCAAAACGGCCCGCCTGAACCCGCGGGTATTTCCCGTGCGCCTATGACACGGAGGGTATGATTTATCGCGGAAGTGTCACATGAACTTGTCAGGTGCACGGGGGCCGGGGTGCGGCGCCTATTTCGGGGATTGCGTGCCTGCGCGTGCCCCCTTCCGGGATGCCGATGCGATCTGCGTCACAGTCTCGCGAAGAGTGCCCGCGTACCGGCCGTCACTGTCCCCGCCCCCAGGTACCCTGAGCAGGTTCGCCCCGCGAAAACGAGGAAACCGGGCAGGTCATCTGCCCGTCGAACGCTCACGGACCTACGCCGCCCGCCCACCGGCGCCCGCCCGCGCAGCGTGGAGGAGGTCCATCAACTGTGGCCAAGCAGGTCCACCACCTCGACGGCGTCATAATCCGGTTCGCTGGCGATTCCGGCGATGGGATGCAGCTAGCCGGCGACCGGTTTACCCAGGAAACCGCCGCGTTCGGCAATGACCTTTCCACGCTGCCGAACTTCCCGGCGGAGATCCGGGCCCCGGCCGGCACCCTGCCGGGGGTGTCCAGCTTCCAGTTGCATTTCGCGGATCACGACATCCTGACGCCCGGCGACGCCCCCGACGTGCTGGTGGCGATGAACCCGGCGGCGCTCAAGGCGAACCTCGCCGATGTCCCCCGTGGCGCGGACATCATCGCGAACACCGACGAGTTCACCAAGCGCAACCTCAGCCGGGTCGGGTACGACACCAGCCCGCTCGAGGACGGGTCGCTGTCGAACTACAACCTGCACGCGGTCCCGGTCACCTCCATGACCGTCAGGGCCCTGGAGGAGTTCGACATCACCCGCAAGGACGCCGAACGGGCCAAGAACATGTTCGCGCTGGGCCTGCTGTCCTGGCTCTACAACAGGCCGGTCGAGTCCACGATCGCGTTCCTCGAATCCAAGTTCGCGGCCAGGCCGGAGATCATGAAGGCCAACGTCGCGGCCTTCCAGGCGGGCTGGAACTACGGCGAGACCACCGAGGCCTTCTCGGTCCAGTACGAGGTCAAGCCCGCCAAGCTGCGCCCGGGCACCTACCGGAACATCACCGGCAACACCGCGCTCGCCATCGGGCTGGTCGCCGCCTCACGGCGGTCCGGGCTGCCGCTGTTCCTCGGCTCCTACCCGATCACCCCGGCCTCGGACATCCTGCACGAACTGTCCAAGCTCAAGCGGTTCGGCGTCCGCACGTTCCAGGCCGAGGACGAGATCGGCGGGGTGGGCGCGGCGCTCGGCGCCGCGTTCGGCGGCGCGCTCGGCGTCACTACCACCTCGGGCCCGGGGATGGCGCTCAAGGGCGAGACGATCGGGCTCGCGGCGTCGGTGGAGTTGCCGCTGATCGTCTGCGACATCCAGCGGGCCGGGCCGTCGACCGGCATGCCGACCAAGACCGAGCAGGCCGACCTGCTGATGGCCCTGTACGGCAGGAACGGGGAGTCCCCCGTCGCGGTCCTCGCGCCCGCCACGCCCTCCGACTGCTTCGAGACGGCGCTCGAGGCGGTCCGGATCGCGGTCAAGTACCGCACCCCGGTGATCATCCTGTCCGACGGCTACCTGGCCAACGGCTCGGAACCCTGGCGCATCCCCGAGGTCGCGGGCCTCCCCAAGCTGCGCGACGAGTTCTCGTTCTCCAGCCCGCAGGAGTGGCCAGGCGACGGGGGCAAACCGGAGTTCCAGCCGTTCCGGCGCGACCCGCAGACCCTCGCCAGGCCGTGGGCGATCCCAGGCACCCCCGGCCTGGAGCACCGGATCGGCGGGATCGAGAAGGCCGACGGCTCCGGGACCATCTCCTACGACCCGGACAACCACGACAAGATGGTGCGGCTGCGCCAGGCCAAGATCGACGGGATCGCCGCGGACATCGGCCCGCTGGAGGTCGACGACCCGGACGGCGACGCGAAGGTGCTCGTCCTCGGCTGGGGGTCCACGTTCGGCTCGATCGGCGCCGCGGTGCGCCGCGTGCGCAACGCCGGCAGCCCGGTCGCCCAGGCCCACCTGCGGCACCTTTCCCCGTTCCCCGCCAACCTCGGCGAGGTGCTGGCCGCCTACGACAAGGTCCTGGTTCCCGAGATCAACCTGGGGCAGCTTGCCCTGGTGCTGCGCGGGCGCTACCTCGCCGATGTCATCTCCTACAACCGGGTCCGCGGCCTGCCGTTCCGCGCCGCGGAGCTTGCCGGTGTCATCCAGGACGTGATCAGCAATGTCTGAACCCAGCCACGCACGGGGCGGCTCCCCGAACGGCGCGCACGGCTCTCCGGCGAACGGCTCTCCCGCAAACGACGGCGCCGCCGACGCCGCCCGCCGGCTGCGGTCGCTGACCCTGGTCCCGGTCGCCGACGAGAAGCTCACCACCAAGGACTTCAAGTCCGACCAAGAGGTGCGCTGGTGCCCCGGCTGCGGCGACTACGCCATCCTGGCCGCGTTCCAGGCGTTCCTGCCCGAACTGGAGGTGCCGCGGGAGAACCTCGTCATCATCTCCGGTATCGGCTGCTCTTCCCGGCTGCCCTACTACGTGGACAGCTACGGCATGCACTCGATCCACGGGCGCGCCCCGGCGATCGCCACCGGGCTGGCGTCGACCCGCCCGGACCTGTCGGTGTGGGTGATCACCGGGGACGGCGACGCGCTGTCGATCGGCGGCAACCACCTGATCCACGCGCTGCGGCGCAACGTCAACATCAAGATCCTGCTGTTCAACAACCGGATCTACGGGCTGACCAAGGGCCAGTACTCGCCCACCTCCGAGCAGGGCAAGGTCACCAAGTCCACCCCGTTCGGCTCGCTGGACACCCCGTTCAACCCCATCTCGCTGGCGCTCGGCGCCGAGGCGAGCTTCGTGGCCCGCACGATCGACTCCGACCGCAAGCACCTCACGAGCGTGCTGCGGGCCGCGGCGGACCACAAGGGCGCGGCGTTCATCGAGATCTACCAGAACTGCCCGATCTTCAACGACGACGCGTTCGCGCCGGTGACCACGCCCGGATCCCGAGAGCAGCGGCTGATCCGCCTGGAGCACGGGGCGCCGATCCGGTTCGGCGCCGACGGGGCCAAGGGCCTTCGGTTCGGCCGGCAAGGCGGGCTGGAGGCGGTCGAGGTCGCGGCCGCCGACCCGGACTCGCTGCTGGTGCACGACGCGCACGCCGCCGACTCCTCCTACGCGTTCGCGCTCTCCCGGCTGGACAGCTCCGATTTCGCGCACACCCCGATCGGCGTGTTCCGCCAGGTCCCCCGGGATTCCTACGACGAGCTGATGTCCGCCCAGCTCGCCGACGCCCGCGCCCGGCAGGGCGACGGTGACCTGGCCGCCCTGCTCGCCGGCCCCGACACCTGGGAAGTCGGCTAGCCGCGGAACCCGGTTGCCGGCGAACCCGGTTTGCCCGCGAACCGCTTCCCGGCGGATCCCGGTTGCCCGCGAACCGGCGTCTCGCCCGAACGCGGTTACCCTGCCGATCCGGGTTCCCCGTCTGCCCGGCCCGCCGATGCCGGTTACCCTGCCGGTCTGGCCCCCCCGGCCGCCCGGCCCGCCGATGCCGGTTACCCTGCCGGTCTGGCCCCCCCGGCCGCCCGGCCCGCCGAAGCCGGTTACCCTGCCGGTCCGGGCCCCCGGCCGCCCGGCCCGCCCCGGAGCCCGGTTCCGGCCGCTGCCACGCCAGCCCCGCGCGCACCCAGTCAGAGCGGACAGGAGCCCGGGCACCACGACGTGTCCGTTATGCAGCAAAATGGGCCGCCAGGGACGGGCAGCGGGCGGACGTCGGGGAGAGGGAGCGGGCGGACGTCGGGGAGAGGGAGCGGGCGGACGTCGGGACGGGTAGCAGGCCAGCGTCGGGCGAGGCAGCAGGCCAACGTCGGGGCGGGCAGCGGGGGAACGTCGGGGAGAGGCGAACGGAGCGAGCCATGAGCGTGCGCGTCGAGCGGTCAGGGCGGGTCACCACGGTCATCCTGGACCGCCCGGGTGTGCGGAACGCGGTCGACGGCCCCACCGCAGCGGCGCTGGCGGGCGCGTTCCGGGACTTCGACGCCGATGACGGTGCCGACGTGGCCGTGCTTTGGGGAGCGGGCGGGACGTTCTGCGCGGGCGCCGACCTCAAGGCGGCCGGCGGGCCCGACGGCAACCGGGTCGTGCCGGACGGCGACGGGCCGATGGGGCCCACCCGGATGCGGCTGGGCAAGCCGGTGATCGCCGCGATCAGCGGGCACGCGGTCGCCGGGGGCCTGGAACTGGCCGCCTGGTGCGACCTGCGGGTGGCCGAGGAGGACGCGGTGCTCGGGGTGTTCTGCCGCCGGTTCGGGGTGCCGCTGATCGACGGCGGCACGGTCCGGCTGCCGCGGCTGATCGGCCTGGGCCGGGCCCTGGACCTGATCCTCACCGGCCGCCCGGTGCCCGCCCCCGAGGCGCTGGCCATGGGCCTGGTGGACCGGGTTGTCCCGCCCGGGCAGGCCAGGCCCGCCGCCGAGGCCCTGGCCGCCGGGCTTGCCGCGCTGCCGCAGGCGTGCCTGCGCAGCGACCGCGCCGCCGCGCTGGACGGAATCTCGCTGCCGGCCGGGGACGCGATGGCCAACGAGTTCGCACGCGGCCTGCGGGTTCTGTCCGCGCCCGCTTTCGCGGAAGGCGTCCAGCGCTTCCGCGGCGGCGCCGGGCGGGGCGGCGCTCCCGCCTGACCGGCCCCCTCCCCTTTTCTATACTTAGCGTAGTTATTACACTACAGAACGATTCATCGTGGCTGGCGCCGTCCCGGTGCCCGGCCGGGACACGGGGTCATGGGCCCCGTCCCCGGCGCGCGCGGCGGCCCCAGCCCGCCTGCGGGGATCCGTCGAGCCGGGGGGACTGCGATGGACAGGCGGCAACTGCCGGCAGTGCTATTCCTGACGATGTCCACGGCCACCATGTGCGTCGCCGCGCGGCCGGGGGCGGCCCACGCGGCCACGCCCGGGCAGGCCGGGCGGGGCGGCGCGTACCGGATCTGCCGCTCGTGGGAGAACCACGGCACGATCGCGGCGCGGATGACCCGGGGCCTGCGGGCCGTGCTGCGCCGGCGCGACTCGATCGTCGCGATCCGGGTGCAGGACCCCTACCTGGGGATCGGCTGCTGGTACCGGGAGCGACGGCACTTCGACTCGGCCAGCGCGGTCAAGGCGACGATCCTCGCGGCCCTGCTGCGCAAGGCGCAGGCCGAGAACCGGGCGCTCACACCGCGGGAACGCCGGCTGGCCTGGCGCATGATCACCGAGTCGGACAACGCCGCGGCCACGGCGCTGTGGGACGACGTGGGCCGCTACCGGCTGGAGCGGTTCCTGCGGCTGGCCGGGATGCGCGAGACGGTCCTTGGCCCGAGCGGCTACTGGGGGCTGACCCGGATCACCGCCCACGACGAGCTCATCCTGCTGCGGCACCTGCTGCGGCCGAACCCGGTCCTGGCCAAGGCCGCGCGCCGGTATGAGCTGCACCTCATGGCGCGCGTCACCCCTTCGCAGCGATGGGGGGTGCCGGCCGGGGTACCGGATAACTTCGCGGTGCACGTCAAGAACGGCTGGGCACCGCTGCCGCCGGTCCCCGGCTGGTTCGTGAACAGCATCGGCTGCTTCACCCGCGGCGACCGCGACTACAGCGTCGTGGTGCTGACCCAGGGCAACCCGACGATGGGTTACGGGGTGGCCACGGTCGAGGACGTGGCCGAGGTGATCAACCACGGGCTGAACCCTGGTGCGCGGCATCTCATGCCGCGGTCGCGGCCGTTCCCGTCCTGGGGCAGGCCGGACGAGCCAATTCCGGGCTGACGGGTCACGGCATCAGGGTTGCCCGTCACGCGACCTTCAAGACCTGTCTACTGTCTAGGTACAGTAGACAACATGGCTCTGGACGCAAGCCTGCTGGATCAGGCGAAGACGGCCGAATCACGCGTCATCGACGCCGAACACGAGGCGGAGGTGGCGCGGGCGGAGTTTCACCGGGCGGTGCGCCGCCTCCAACTGGCCGGCGCCTCGCTGCGGGAGATCGCCGACGCGCTGGGCCTCAGCCACCAGCGCGTGCACCAGATCGTGGAATCGGCCGGTGGCAGCCGGCGCTGGCGCTCCCGCCAGCCGCCCGGCGGGCTGTTGTCCTGCTCGTTCTGCGGGCGGGACCAGAAACACACGAAGACGCTGATCGCCGGGCCCGGCGTGTACATCTGCGACCGGTGCCTCCCCCGGGCGGGCGGGGTGCTCGCCACCGGGAGGACGGACACCGCCGCCACCGGGCCGATCCAGGCCGTCCGCGAGGAGGCCAGGGTAGAGCGATGCAGTTTCTGCGGGAAGCGCCGCGCCCAGGTGCCCGGCATGGTCGCGGCGGGGCCGGCCCGGATCTGCGATGAATGCCTGCGCCTGTGCTGCGACATGGGCGACGACCTGCGCGGCTGACCGGCGAAACGGCACGCAGTTACCAGGTGCCCCACTTCAGGGCGGGCTCGGGCAGCGTCGGCGGCTCGAGAAACGCGGGCGGCGCGCTCAGATCGAGCGCAGCCAGCGGTGACAGGGCCGCCGCGTCCCGTTCGGTGAGCGCCGGCAGGTTCCACTTCTCCTCGACCAGCTTGAGCACCGAGGTGTGGTCGAACACGTCCGACAGGACGCAGTCGCGCCGGGCGTACGGGGAGACCAGCACAGCCGGGACTCGGAAGCCGTACCGGTCGTAGCGCATCGGCTCATCGTCCGCGTTCTCCGCGTCCTTGACATGGCCGGGAAACAGCAGCCGGTGGGCGAACTGCAGCCAGGACGGGCGGGCCGCCATGGACTGCCCCTCGGTGCCGTCCGGAGGCACGGCGGGCGGGGGCGGAACGTGGTCGTAGTAGCCGCCATGCTCGTCGTAGACCCAGATCAGCAGGGTGTCCGGCCAGCCCTTGCCGTGCATGACCGCCTTGATCACCTCGGCGGCGAAGCTCTCACCCTTCAGGATGTCCTGCGGGTTCTCCTCGGAGCACTCGGCAAAAGCCGGGTCCACCACGCTGAACGCGGGCAGCCCGCCGGCGTCGGCGTCGGCGAAGAACTGGTCCATGCCGTGGATGTGCAGCATGTGCTGGCCGATGCCGAGCGGGAACAGGTCCGCGGTGAACTGGATGTCCTTCTGAATCCCCTCGGGGACGCCGCGCGCACCGTGGAGCAGCGCCAGCAGGGTACGGCGGGCCCGGCGGCGCCGGTACCGGGCCGCCCGGCGCGCCCTCGACTTGCCCCCGCCCAGCGGGTGGTAGTTCGCCCACGAGATGCCGTGCCTGGTCAGCGTGTCGAAGATGGTCCCGTTCGGCGGGTAGTCGAGCAGGTGGAACGGCAGGTCGTCGATCAGCCCGTTGGCCGTGCCGGCGATGAGGAAGCGGCGGTTGGGGAACGTCGGCCCCAGGCACGAGCTGAACCATCGATCGGCCAGCGGGAAGGCCCGTGCCAGGCCGTAGTAGAAGGGCAGGTCGTCCTCGGACCAGTAGCCGATGCCCACCGCCTTGTCGGCGCCGGGCGTGATCTCCTGCGTGCTGGTGACGAAGCCGTCCATCTTCCCCTGGTTCCATTGCGCGTGGCTGGCATGCCAGCTCTGGCACGGGGCACCGTCCACCTGTTCGGTGGAGGTCATGTGGTGGGCCGGCACCGGGTTGCCCTCGGCGTCCGGGTTTGTCACCGCAGGCCTGCCGTCGCCGTCCAGCGGGAAACCATCACCCCGGCCAGCCAGCATGCCGAGGTAATTGTCGTAGGAGTGGTTCTCCATCATCAGCACGACGATGTGCTTGATCTGGGGCAGCAGGTCGGTCCCGGCAGGCAGCGACGGCTCGGGGCACTGCCCCGGTCGCGTCCGGCTCAGGGTCCGCCCCCGGCGGCGCAGTTCCAGTTGCTCCAGATGCTCCGGGAAGCTGCGGCGCTGCCGTCGGGGCCGGCGTACCGCCGGGCCGGGTTTCGGGGTGGCGGGCCTGCTCACGGTCGGACGTTCGGTCACGCCAGCCAATGCTGCCCGCGTCAGACAGCCGCAAACTACCCCTCACCGGCAGCCCGGCCCATGGTCCTGCGCCGATAACCGGCCGACCGGTGAGACCGCGATGCTTCCGTCGCTCTCGCGGTACTGGCCAGGCGAGACACCGAACTCACGTTTGAACGCCTTGGACAGGGAGGCGTTGGTGCCGTACCCGGTGCGGCGGGCGATGGCTTCGACGCTGAGCCTGGTCGTGGTGAGATACCCGGCGGCCTGGCCGAGGCGGATCTTGGCCAGGTGGCGCATCGGGCTCTCACCCACCGCACCGCGGAAGCGCGCCGCGAACAGCGTCCGCGACATGCCGGCAACGGCGGCCAGGTCCGCCAGCGTCCAGGTCACCGCGGGCCGATCGTGCAGCGCGGCCAGGGCCCGCGCGATCGGCGCGTCGGTCTCCTGCCGGGGCGGCAGCAGCCCCGCCTGCTCGGCCCCGGCGAGGTAGGTGCGCAGCGCCTGCGACAAGAAGACGTCGGCCAGCTTGGCGAAGATCGCCTGCGCGCCGGGCGCGCTGCCCTCGGCCTCCTGGCGCACGAGCGCGAAGACGGGCTCCACCCAGGTGGTGATGCCGACCGACCGCGAGTTCAGGTGCAGCACCGGTGGCAGCAAGCCGATCAGCTCCGCAGGCGCCGGATCGTCCAGGATGAACCCGCCGCACAGCAGCCTGGTGAGGGCACCGGTGCCGCCGTAGGTCAGCCGTGCGTTCTGGTCCAGCGGATGGCCGGCCACGATCACGTCGAGGTTGGTGGCCGGCGAGCCCGGGTGATCGCTCATCACATGGCGCTCACCGCGGGACAGGATGACCAGATCACCTGCCTGAAGCTGGGCGGGCTCCCGCCCGGTAAGGTTCAGCCAGCACGAGCCGGAGAGCACCAGGTGAAACTTGGCCACGTTGGCCCCGTCGACCTCGAATCCCCAGGGCTCGCGGAGTTCGGACAGGCAGTAGACCGTGCTGCGCACCTTCAGCGCCGCGAGCAGTTCGGTGACCGCATCCCGGGGCGCGGTGTTCAGCAGCCGCATGGGCACGCCTCCGTGGACGCCTGGACAAGGTTCCTGTCCTCTTGACCATAGCCAGCGGCAAGCGGCCCCGCAATCATTCATAGGGCACGGCCGCAGGCTCGCCTGCCGCGCCAGGCGTGGCCTGGCTGATCAGTCAAGACCCGTGAGGCGGGCGGACAGCGCTTGTCCCGGCTGCCGCCGGCCCTGACCCATGGAGGCGCCATGCCTACGTACCTCGTCACCTACCACGGTGGCGGCGGCCCGCCCGCGTCGGCCGAGGCCCGCGAGCAGATGATGGCCGCGTTTGGAGCCTGGGTTGCCAGCGTGGGCGACCACATGGTCGACCCCGGTGCCCCGCTCGGTCCGGCGAAGACCGTCTCGCCGGAGGGCGTGAGCGACGGCGGGGCTGCCAGCATCGGCGGGTACTCACTGGTCAGCGCCGACGACCTGGACGCGGCGGTCGGCCTGGTCAAGAGCCACCCGTTCGTCAGCCGCGGCGGCTCGCTGCAGGTCAGCGAGGCAGTGGCGCCGTAGCGGGGGCCCGGCACCCGGCACGGGAACCCCGTGCCGGGTGCCTCCTGGTCACAGGAACTGGCCCGCCGAAGGCTCGGTCTCGCCGTCCCACACCACGGCCACGACCCCGCTCGGGTCGATCACGGCCCACCCGGTCTCCCGCTCGAGGCGCACCAGGCCGTCCGGGCGAACCGCCACGCCGGTCAGCTTCCGGTTCTCGGCCGTGACGAACCCGATGTGACCTGCCTCGCTGACCACCACCGAAACCGACCCGGATTTACCGATGAGGGGCTCGAGCAGGTCGCGGATCGCTTCGCCGGTCATCAGCCATCACCTCCACAGGTCGCTGCAAGCAGGATGCCCCCGTGGCAACCCTCGCATCAGGTGGATCGCCGATTGTCCGCCCAGTTGCCACAGCGCCGGGTCACAGCGCCCGGTCACAGCGCCCGGTCACAGCGCCGGGTCACAGCGCCCGGTCACAGCGCCGGGTCACAGCGCCGGGTCACAGCGCGGAAATTGTCTTATTGTACCTTTGATTGTATTGCTTGATTATTGTCTCAACGCCCTTGCGGAAGTCCGGTGGTTCATTTTCATTGTGCGTTGGCGCCGGGAATAGATAGCCGAATCCTTCCGTCAGGAGGTCCTCGCGGGCCTGGCGTGAGAGCATCCGGTGTTCTGCGTAATGCCCCAACTGCTCCAGCCCCGCCGCCCCCGCGACGAGGAACCCGAGCGCGAAAATGAACCACCGGACGCTTCCCGACGAACTCGTGCCCGACAGGCCGATCCCCGACAAGGCGGTGATGGCGACGCCGCCGAGAACCGACATCGAGCGGAGGACGAAGAACCGCAGCACGTCCGCGCTGTGCCGGCGTTCCAGCACCTCGATCGAGGCGGCCCAGCGAAGCAGTACGTAGCGCTGCTGGCCATCGCTGAGCTTCGCGATCGAGGGCTCCCAGTCCGCCAGTAAGAACCGTTGCCTGGGCCGGCGTCGGCGCCAGGGATTCCAGCGCGACCGCGATCGCGAGCTGACCGAAACGACCTGAGGCTGGTCTGCGTTCATCTGCGCCCCCGGCGAAACCCTAGTGCGCCGGGCCGTTCCCGCCAAGGAGGCTGGGCCCGGGCCCAACCAGGCGGGCAGCCGACGGAGGACCAGGCGCTGGGTGCGCCGGGGGCAGCGGGGTAGCTGTGGCCGGGGTCTGCACGCCGGCTAACGCCCCCCGGCGTCGGTCGCGGGCCGGCCGGTAGGTTCACCGGTCGCAATCACCACTCACACCCTTCGTGGTACGGCAGCGTCACCCTGTTGTTAGCCGAAGCCCCCCGCCATATTCTCGGCTATCCCTGTGCAAGGCCGCGTGAGACTGTGGACGAACTGTGGATAACGCGGCTGCCTGCGAGTGATGTGGCCGGGCCGTGTTCCTGACGGCGCCGGTGCGCGGCGCCCAAGGTGTGCGGCCCTTGCCCGGTGAGGGCCGCCGCACCACGGCCGTGCCCGCCGCTGCGATCGGCTTGGCGGGGCCCGCACAAACTGCGTTTCCGCACAGACGTCCACAGACTGTGGGTAACTTGTCAGGAACCTGGCCGAATGCGTGACGGCGCCCATATCCCTCGCGGGGAGCGCGCTCGGTGACCCGCGCTGGGGGCGCGGTGATCTGCCCGTCGTATCGGTCGCTTGCCCCGGGCGCCAGTATTGCAGTAATGCAGTGATTACTGCAATACTGCATACGGACGGAAGGGGGGCGGGCGGGTTCACCGTTTTCCCCGCCGCGCGGCTCCTCGCCTACGTGAGGCCGGTTTCCGCACAGGACACCAAGGCCCAGAAGGGACGACTCCTGGTGTTAACCCATAGTTCCGGGCTGTGCACCGGGCGCCAACGTGCCAGCGCGGCTACCGAAGCCCCCCAGACGCTGCGATAATGCCCAGGTGACGGGGCTGAGTGTCGCCCTGGCTAACCTCAAGCCGGGCACGGGCAAGACCACATCGGCGGTCTGGCTGGCACACGTCTTCGCGCAGGCCGGGAACAGTGTGCTCCTGGTAGACGCGGACCCCTCCGGCAGCGCTCTGGAATGGTCCGACCTTGCGGCCATGTACCCCGGACTAGCCCCGCCGCAGGCGGCCTTCCCGTTCCGGATCGTGGCGCTGCCGTCCCGCGAGCTGCACCGTCGCGTGCCCGAGATCGCCCAGGCGGATGACGTGGTGATCATTGACACGCCGCAGTTGGAGGACCACGCCGGCATCGCCCGGTCGGCACTGCGGTATGCCGACGAGATCCTGATCCCTTGCGCCCCGAGCCCCATCGAGATCAACCGCACCTCGCCGGTGCGGGACGAGATCAGCGACGTCGGCACGGTCCGTGACAGGCCGGCCCGTTCCGCCGTGCTGCTGAACCGCTGCATCGCACGGGCGCACTCCACGAACGACGCCCGCGGGGCCCTTGAGCGGCTCGGCTACGACGTGCTGGGCACCGCGGTGCCCCGGCTGGAGGTCTACGCCCAGAGCTTCGGCATGCCGATCAAGACCCCTGGCCGTGAGGTGTGGCGCCATGTGGCCCGCGAACTCATCGAGCGATGCCTTCCCCTCGGCTCAGCCTGCACATGAGCACACAGCGGGAGCAGCGGGAGCAGCGGAAGGCGCAGATGACCGCCGCCGCGGCGAGGCGCACAGAACCTGACGCGCGCCCGCCGGGCCGGACCGCGATCCGCTCGAAGCCGGTCAGGATCACCCTGGACCTGAGCCCCGAACTCTACCGGCAGCTCACCGACTGGGCCGCCTCGGCCGCGATAGCGCTTGATGTGCCGCGCGTACCGCTGGCGGACGCCGTGCGCGCGATGATCCGGGTCACGGCCGAGAGCCCGGACGAAGTCCTCGACCTGCTGCGCCGCGAGCGGGAATAGCGGGCCGAGGGGTCTCGCGATCAATCGGCCCGGGAGAGCCGGATCACCGGGATCGCGCGGTCTGTCTTCTTCTCGTAGCCGGCGTAACGCGGCTGCCGCTGGATGATTCGCTGCCATGCCTCCGCGCGGGCGTCTCCGTCCAGTTGCGTGGGGGTCACCCTTATCTGGCGGCCGGCGAACTCGACCCAGACCTGGTCCGGGTGCGCGGCGATGTTGTGATACCAGGCGGGGTGATGGGCCGCCCCGGCGGCGGAGGCCACGACCAGCCAGGAATTCTCCCCGTCGGGGAACCGGGCCACGGTCGATTCCCTCCTTTGGCCGGTCTTGGCCCCCACCGTGGTCAGATACAGCAGGTCCATGCCCTGGAACTTGTCCCCGGACCGCCGGTGCCAGCTTGCCATGACCCGCGCGACGGCCCGCGTCACCGGGTTCGATGGCGGGGTCCAGGCACCGCGGGTTCCGCCCGGGGTCTTCTCGAAGCTCATGGCGTCCGCCCTTCAGATAGACAGGCCGGCCCATCATCCCATCAACAGGCTTTTGGTCGCAGGACGCGCTGCGCCAGTACGACAGCGGTCACCTCGTTCGGGCTCTTACTGGTTGAAAGATACTGCTGGTGCCAGCGGGTGCCTGGCTGAACTCAGGCTGCCTCAGTTCCGGGCGACACCGTGACCAGGCCCGCATCGGTAGCCGCCTTGACCAGGCGGTCATCGTAGGTGACCAGCGCTTCCAGTTCCGGCGCGAGTATGCGTGCGGTCGCGAGATGGATCGCGTCAAGGGATCGGAGCCCGCGGTCTGGCTCGCTCATTGCGCCATCCACGATCTCGTCGTCGATCGCGATGCAGGAGAAGGCGGTCAACAGGTCCCGGGCCTCTGGCAGCAGCACGGGCATGGCACGGGCGACGGCCCGGGTGAATTCGATCCGAAGCAGCGCTGAACTGACCCATTCGGCGTCGGCATGACCGTCGTAGAAGGCCGCGAAGGCTTTCGAGTGCGTCTCCTCAACCAGGAGCTTGATCACCGCAGAAGTGTCGGCGTAGTAGAGGCTCACCAGCTTTCCTGGTCCCGCATCGCGGCAAGAGTCTCGGAAAGCCGGTCCGAGCCGTCACCAGGCCGCATCCGAGGACGGTAGCCGGGCCTGCAGGCGAGAGTCGCCCGGCCTGATGCGACGAGACGGGCAAGGATGGGCGTGGGTTCACGCTCCCCAACAGGGACGATGCGAGCGATCAGCCGTCCATGCTCGGTGACGTCTACGGTCTCACCGTGCCGTACCCGCGCCAGTACCTCGCTGGTGTGATGGCGCAGGTCCCGGAGGCCCACCGCATGTGGTTCTGCCGCCATAGGAGCCAATGTATCACAATTTTGTGGCTACAGACTCCCTGTGTCCCGCGCACTTCCACGCCTATCACGCAGGACGCCGCGCCTCAATCTCGGTAGATGACCAGGTCCTCGCTGGCAGCCTGGAGCCGCCGGCGCTCCAGCGTTGCCCAAATGCCTGTCTCCACTTGATGCTTGACGGATCGGCCTCGGTTGATCCTTGACTCACCCAAGGCACTTTGGGTGGGCAGGGCCGCTGGATGCGGCTTATGTGGTGATCGTAAGAGGCAGGACGGGTGTGCGCCGCCGGGGTGAGTCGCGGGGGTCCGTGCCGAGGATGAGGGTTGCCTGGATGCCCCATGAGCCGGGCGGCGAAAACTACCTGCCGGTCGTGGTGGGCGTTGCCGTGGTCGGTGACCATGTGCTCCGGATCCTGTTCAGCGACGGCACAGTCGGTGACGTGGACTTCTCGGCTGAACATTGGACCGGCGTCCCAGAGTCGCTGAATGATCCGGCCTACCTCGCGATGGCGTCAGTCGATGCTGAGGCCGGAACCCTCGTGTGGCCCGGGGGATCGATCTGGCGCCAGAGGCCCTGTACGACCAGGCACGCGCTCACCCTCTCGCCGCAGCCTGACCTCTCCCGCATCTTTCCACAGTTGACTGGCGAACTGTAGCCGGTCTCAGCCGTCAGCGCGAGCTACGCCGATCGGGCAGGAGACACCCGTACCGTGATCCGGGCAGTACCCGTGAGGGTTCTTGTTGTCCGAAAGGTACTGCTGGTGGTAGTCCTCGGCGAAGTAGAACTCGGGCGCGGGTTCGATCTGGGTGGTGATCTCCCCGTACCCCGCCTCGCTCAGTTTCTTCTGGAATGCGACCAGCGACTCCTCGGCAGCGGCCCGCTGCTCGTCGGAGTGGTAGAAGATGGCCGAACGATACTGCGACCCAACGTCGTTCCCCTGGCGCATGCCCTGCGTCGGGTCGTGGGACTCCCAGAACACCTTGAGCAGGTCGCGATAGGACACCTTGGCCGGGTCGAACACCACCCGGACTGTCTCGGCGTGCCCGGTCCGCCCGGAGCAGACCTCCTCGTACGTCGGGTTGGGGGTGAACCCGCCCTCGTACCCGACCGCGGTCGTCACCACACCCGGTACCTGCCAGAACGTGCGCTCCTCGCCCCAGAAGCAGCCGAGCGCAAACTCGGCGATCTCTGTGCCGGGCGGGTAGGGAGGCGCCAGCGGCGCATCCAGCACCTCGTGCCGGGCAGGCACGCGCATGGCGGTGGACCGCCCCGGCAGTGCCTGGTCCGCCGTGATCATCCGAGTCTTGCGCGTCCCGAACATTTTCCACTTACCTCCTCGGACTACACGCGGCGGCCCGCCACGCCTCTAGGTAAGCGCATCCGCGGGCCCAGATCTTCCCGGGCCCTCCCCGTGGGCCGCGGCCCGCCGGCGGGCAGGGCCCCACGGGCCGGGGCGGCCTCAGCGCCGCCACGGGCGCGTGAGCAGGCCGCGCGGGCGCTCGGCGGCCAGCCGCACCCAATACCCGACGGGGAACAGCCGCACGTTCAGGTGGGTGTCCACCAGGCCCCAGAGCCCGCGCCGCGCGAACAGGGCCACGGCGATCGCCACCAGGCCGAGGACGATCAGGTACCAGGCGTTGTAGGAGGCCAGCGTCTGCTGCAGCACGATGAAGACCGCGGTGCCGATGATCGGCCCCTCGATCGTGCCCAGCCCGCCGATGATCGTCGCGAACGCCATCTCCGCGGTCCACTGCACGCTGAACACCGCGCCCGGCTGCACCTGAAGCTGGCTGATCGCGAGCAGCGCGCCGGCGGCGCCGCAGCCCGCCCCCGCCACCACGAACACCAACATCCTCGCCAGGCCGACCCGCGCCCCCGAACTGCGGGCGGCGACCTCGTCGTCCCGCATGGCGGTGAGCACCAGGCCGAGCCTGCTCCGCAGCAGCAGGTAGACGGCGAGCATCGCCAGCACCGTGACCGACAGCGCGGCCCAGTAGGTGTCGGCGGTCAGCAGCGCCGGGTCGTACCCGGCCAGGCCGGGCAGCGGCATGCCGGTCCCGCCGCCGATCGAGGAGAACCTCTCGATGATGAGCATGATGGTCGCGGCGAGCACCCAGGTGGCGATCGCGAAGTACCCGCTGCGCAGCCGGGAGACCAGCCACCACAGGGGCAGCGCCGCGACGCCGCAGCCGATGGCCGCGACCGGCAGCGCGGCGAACGGCGAGGTGCCGTGCAGGGCAAGGATCAGCACGGAGTAGGCGCCAAGCCCCACGAACGCCTGCTGTCCCACGGAGACCAGGCCCGCGTACCCCGCGAGCAGGTTCCACATGCTCGCCAGCGTCAGCACGATGGCCGCCTGTACCAGGACGGCGGTGGTGCCCGAGTACACGATGTAGGGGAACAGCGCAAGCACTACCACGACGATCAGCGCGCCCGCCCCGGTCCACGCGACGTTTCGCTGGGACCGGGTGACCCGGAAACCGGTGGCCGGGCGTGTGCCGGTTTCCGTGGCCAGGCTCATGCGCCGGCCCTCCGGGAGGTCAGGCCCTGTGGCCGCAGCACCAGGACGGCCAGGAACACAAGGTAGCCCGCGAGCACCTCATAGGAGATGTTGATCTGCGCGCCGATCTGCTGGGCCACGCCCAGCACCACGCCGCCGAGCAGGGTGCCCCACAGGGACCCGAGCCCGCCGATCACCACGGCCGCGAACGCGAACAGCAGGATCGTGTCGGTGCCCGTGGTGGGGCTGAGCTGGGAGTACATGCCGTAGGCGAGGCCGGCCAGCGCCACGGTGCCGAACGCGACCGCCGCCGCGATGCCGAACACGTGCCGGTGGTCCGCCCCGGCAAGCTGCGCCGCCTCCCGGTCGTCGGCCACGGCCCGGATCAGGCGGCCGTACCTGGACGCGGAAAGGAAGTACTGCAGCCCGAGGAGCACCACGACGGCCACGGCGAAGATCACCACGAGCAGGTAGGCGATCTGGATCTGTGAGCCGAGGCTGAACGAGCCCGACACCAGGGGCAGCCCGGTGCCGATGGCGCGGCTGTTGGCGGTGAAGAACTGGAGCAGGGCGTTCTCGATGACCACCGACAGGCCGAAGGTGACCAGCAGCGTGGTGAGCACGCTGCGGTCGAGCGCGCCCTGGATGACCGTGCGCTGCAGGGCGTAGCCGAGCGCCGCCATCACCGGCACCACGATGAGGAAGGACCAGAGCACCGGGACGTGGGTGACGGTGATCACGCCGATGGCGATGTAGCCGGCCACCACGGCGAGGTCGCCGTGCGCGAGGTTCACGACCTTCATCACCCCGAACATCAGCGACAGCCCGCAGGCGAACAGCGCGTAGAGGCCGCCGGTCAGCACCCCCTGGATGATGGCGTTCACCCAGGCCACTACGGTTCACTCCCCTCGGGTGCCGCGCCGGGCGCGGCGGTGCCCGCCAGCCCGAAGTAGGCGGCCTCGACCTGGTCCGCGGTCACGCTGGCAGGCGTGCCCTCCAGGGTGGTCCGGCCCTCCAGCAGGCAGTGGATGTGCGATGCGACCCGTAGGGCCTGGCTCACGTCCTGCTCGACCAGCAGGACGGTCAGGCCCGCCGCCAGGATCTGCGGCAGCATGCCGTAGATGCGCTGGACGACCACCGGCGCGAGGCCCAGCGACAGCTCGTCGAGAAGCAGCACCCGGGGATTGCCCACGAGCGCCCGGCCGATCGCGACCGCCTGCTGCTCGCCGCCGGACAGCTGGGCGGCACTTTGGTTGCGGCGCTCCCGCATCCAGCCGAACGTCTCGTACACCCGCTCGATGGTCCACGGGCCCCGCCGCGCGTACGTCGCACCGACCCGCAGGTTTTCCTCGACGGACAGCGACCCGAACAGCCGCCTGCCCTCCGGGACCATCACGATCCCCTGCCGGGCCCGGCGCTCGGGCCGCCGCCGGGTCACGTCCGCGCCGTCGAACAGGACCGAACCCGTCGTCGGGGAGTGCAGGCCGGCGATCGTGCGCAGCAGCGTGGACTTGCCCGCGCCGTTGGCGCCGATGATCGCGTAGACCTCGCCCGGGAACACGCCGAACGAGACCGCGTCGAGGGCGCGCAGCTGCCCGTGGTGAACGACCAGGTCGCGCACCTCCAGCACCGGGGTCCCGGTTCCGGCCCGCTCCCCGCCCGCCTCCCCTGCCCCCTTCACCGCGCCGCCGCTCACGGCCCGCCCCGCGCCGTCCGGCGCCGCGCTCACGGCCCGCCCCGCTCGCCGTCCGGCGCGCCGTCCCCCGGCACCGGCGGGGGCGGTCCCGCCGCGCCGCCGGGCGGGGCCGGCTCCAGCGACCCGCCGGCCAGAGCCGCCGTCACCTCGGTGCCGAGGAAGACCTCCCGGACCGCCGGGTCGGCCAGCACCGCGGCGGGGGAGCCGTCGCCCACGAACGCGCCGCCGGACAGGCACATCAGCCGGCTCACCACGGCGGTGAGCGCGCGCACGACGTGCTCGATCCAGATGACCGCGATCCCCTCGGCGTTGACGCCGCGGACGATCTCGACAAGCTGGGCGACCTCGGGGTCGGTGAGCCCGCCGGCCACCTCATCAAGCAGCAGCAGGGTGGGCTGCGTGGCCAGGGCGCGCGCCAGTTCCAGCCGCTTGCGGTGGAGCAGGCCGAGCCTTTCGGCGGGCACGTTCGCCTGGCCGGACATCCCGGCCCGGTCCAGCGCCCCGACCGCGGCCGCGTAGCTGGCCCGGCGCCGCAGCCCGCCGCCCTGCTGGGCCGCGACGAGCACGTTCTCGAACACGGTCATGTCGCCGAACGGCCGCGGCACCTGGTAGGTGCGGCCGATGCCCAGCCTGCACCGCGCGGCCGCGTCCAGCCTGGTGACCGCGCGCCCGGCGAAGCGGACCTCGCCCGCGCCGGGCGCCAGATCCCCGGAGATGAGGCCGAACAGGCTTGTCTTGCCCGCGCCGTTCGGCCCCACGATCCCGACCGTATCGCCGGGCCCCACCGTCAGCGACAGGTCCTCCGCGATGACGACCCGGCCGAACCGCTTCGTCACGTGCTCGAGCTGAAGCAGCGGGCTCGCCATCAGCTCACGGGTTGGTCGGCTTCAGGTCGGCGGTGATCTTCGCCCGCGGCTGCAGCGTGTTGTCCACGACCTGGGCCTCGACCGGGAACTTGGTGCCCTTCTGCCACTGGATGCCGACCGGCGGGGTGATCGCCACGCCCGGCGCGGGGCCGCCGGAGGCGAAGTCCAGCGGCCCGGCGACGGCCTCCGGGAGGTTCACCTTGTGGATGGCGTCGGCGACCTCCTTCTTGTCGTGCGGGTCGCTCACCGAGGTGAGGGCCGCGTGGGCGGCCTCGAAGAGGCTGTAGTTGCTGATGTTGGAGTTCCACTGCCCGTTGGTGGCCGCCTCGAACTCGCTGGCCAGTTGCTGGCAGGTCTCCCCGGTGAACGAGGATGTCCACGGCAGCGACGGCGCCCACCAGGCGTCGGTGGCCACGTTGTAGGCCAGGCTGCCGAGCGCGTAGGCATCGGGCGGGAACAGCAGCACCTTGGCCACGGTCGCCAGCGTCGGCTTGAAACCCTGCTGCACCGACTGCTTCCACATCGTGGCGAAGTCGGGCGGCAGCGGCACGTTGGTGAAGAAGTCGGCCTTGATGGACTTGAACTGGGAGATCATCGAGGAGTAGTTCGTGGTCCCGTCCGGATAGGCCGAGGACATGACGAACTTGTAGCCCGCTGCCGCGGCGATCGGCGGGAACACCGCGCGGAACGCGTTACCGTCCGCGTCGTTGGGGAACGCGGCGGCGACCGTCTTGTCCGTGTGAAGCCGGGCGTGGATCCGGTTCCACATGGGGATGAAGCACTTGATCAGGTGCTCGGCGCCGAGGAAGTACATCACCACGTACTTGGGCTTCAGTGTCGGCTTCGCCGGGTTGCCGCCGAGGTTGATGTACCACGGCTCCCACGGGACGTTCGAGCAGATCAGTGGGGTGCCGAGCGACTCGGCCTGGCTCGCGACCGTGTTGACGGTCTCCGGAGTGGACGACGCCAGCAACAGGTCGACGCCGTCACTCAGAATGGCCGTCCTGGCCAGGTCCCCGGCGCGGGTGGGGCTTGACTGTGAGTCGTACGACTTGATCGTGACGGAGTAGGTCTTGCCGCCGACCTTGAACCCCTTCTGGTACGGGGTGGTCTGCTTGATCTTGGAGATCACCCAGTTGTCCGGCGCGCCGAACCCGGCCAGCGGGCCGGTCAGCGGGTGAATCCAGCCGATCGTGATGCTCTTGGTACTGCCGCCCGACCCAGCGCCCTTGATGCTCGAGCTGCAGGCGCTCAAGACGCCACCGGCGCCAGCCACCACCGCGCCCGCGCCCACACCTTTCAGCAGCGACCGCCGGGCGATCGGCCGCCCGGGCAGCGGCCTATCGCCCGCTCTCTTGGGGCCCATGTCGTCTCCTCAGAGCTCAAACGCCGTGAAGCCGGTGGATACCTTCGCCGACCGGTCTCATAGGGGGGATCCGCCGCCGGAATGACTCCGGCACATTTCTGAGCTGTTCGCATAGCGTACAACGATGCGCAATACAGAACTTAACCACGCCAAAACTTGGGCTGTCAACAGCCGGGCGTCACGGCGTTGCGGCAGGTAACAAGCCGGGCAAAACCCGGTAACAGCGGGGACGCGGAGTGCGCGGCCGCAACCAGGATCATGGCAAAACGGCCAGCCAGGCCGGCGCGCCGGGGCCCGCGCGCGGGCAGGCGCGGTCAGCTGGTTCGTTCCAGGACGAAGTCACACATGATCTCGAAGGCGCGGCGGGCCGGGACGTCGGGCAGCCCGGCCACCTCGGCCCGCGCCGCGTCCGTCCAGCGCCGCATGTCGGCGCGCGCGGCGTCCATCGCCGGATGCGCGCGCAGCAGCGCAAGGGCCTCGGCGTGCTGGGAGTCGTCGGTGAGGCCGTCCTGTGACAGCAGTTCCCGCAGCCGCTCGTCGCCGGCCGCGGTCGCGCCGGCCGTCGGCGGCCCGGCCGGCCCGGGCGCGGGCGGCGCGAGCGCGTGCAGGACCGGCAGGCTGCGGACTCCCTCGCGCAGGTCGGTGCCCGGTTCCTTGCCCGAATCGGCGGACTCGCTGGCCACGTCCAGGATGTCGTCGGACAGCTGGAACGCCACGCCGAGCGCGTGGGACGCCGAACTGACCCTGGCCACGACGCCGGCCGGGGCCCCGGCGAACATCGCCCCGAACCGGCCCGCCGTCGCGATGAGCGACGCCGTCTTGTCCTCCACCACCCTCAGGTAGTGGGCCAGCGGGTCCTGGCCGGGGCGCGGCCCGAGGGTCTCGGCGATCTGGCCGCTCACCAGCCGGGTGAAGGTCTCGGCCTGGATCCGGATCGCCTCGGCGCCGAGTTCGGCCAGGATGGCCGACGCGCGGGCGAAGAGGAAGTCCCCGGTGAGGATCGCGATCGTGTTGGTCCACCGGGAGTTCGCGCTCGGCAGCCCGCGCCTGAGGGACGCCTCGTCCATCACGTCGTCGTGGAACAGCGTGGCCAGGTGCGTGAGCTCGATGGCGGCCGCGGCGGGCACGATCCGCTCGTCGCGGGGGTCACCGAACTGCGCGGCGAGCAGGACCAGGGTAGCGCGGAACCGCTTCCCGCCGGCATCGATGAGATGCCGGGAAGCCTCGGTGAGCAGGGCCTCCTCCGCGTTCGCGGCTTCGGCCAGCACCTTCTCGACGCCGACGAGGCCATCGGCAATGTCGGCCGCAAGGGCGGCATCGGAGAATTCGACGGGGACGGCAGCGATCACGAACGGCTCCACTCGTCGGTCGCCGTGGCGCGCGCACCCCGGCGGACCGTGTCGGCTGTGGTCGCACTACCCGGCGCCACGCCTCATCCAAACCACAGTATTCCCACGTACGCCGTGCAGCGTGCCGCCAGCACCAGCCGGGCGGGCGCAGCCGGGGCGGCCGGGGAGAAAGGGCCGCTGTCCGGGCGCGACGCGGCGGGGCGGGAGGAGCCGCGCCGCTCAGCTGACGAACAGATGGTTGGCCGCATGGCTCGCCAGGTTCAGCAGCGGCTGCGGGATGACGCCGAAGACCAGCGTGGTCAGCGCCCCGAACGCCACCGCCGAACCGGTGAACAGGCCGGGGGTGGCCACGCTCGGCCCGTCCGGCGCCGGGTCACTGAAGAACATCAGCACGATGACCCGCACGTAGAAGAACGCCGCCACGGCACTGCTGAGCACGCCGACGATCACCAGGGGCAGGGCACCGCCCGCGATCGCCGCCTGGAACACCGCGAATTTTCCGGTGAATCCGCTGGTCAGCGGGATCCCGGCGAAGGCGAGCAGGAAGAACGCGAAGATGCCCGCCACCAGCGGCGAGCGCTTGCCGAGTCCCGCCCAGCGGCGCAGGTGCGCCGCCTCGCCGGTGGCGTCCCGTACCAGGGTCACCACGGCGAACGCCCCGATCGTGGTGAAGCCGTACACCGCCAGGTAGAACAGCGAACTGGACAGCCCGAGCGTGGTCGCGGCGATGACGCCGGTCAGGATGAACCCGGCGTGCGCGATGGACGAGTAGGCGAGCAGCCGCTTGACGTCGGTCTGGGTGATCGCGATGATCGCGCCGACGACCATGGTGAGGATCGCCACCACCCACATCGCGGGGCGCCAGTCCCAGGTCAGCTGGCCGAACGAGACGTAGAAGACGCGCAGCAGCGCGCCGAACGCGGACACCACGGTGCAGGACGCCATCAGCGCGGTGATCGGCGTGGGGGCGCCCTGGTAGACATCCGGCTTCCAGGCCTGGAACGGCACCGCGCCGATCTTGAACAGCAGGCCGAGGCCGAGCAGCGCGATGCCGGCGTACAGCAGGGTGGAACTGCCCACGTCGGAGGAGGCCGCCGAGGCGATCGCACCCAGGTTCACCGAGCCGGAGAACCCGTACAGCATGGCCACACCGAACAGGAAGAACGCCGACGAGAAGGCGCCCAGCAGGAAGTACTTCATCGCCGCTTCCTGGGACAGCAGCCGGCGACGCCGGGCCAGGCCGCACAGCAGGTACAGCGGCAGCGACAGGACCTCCAGCGCGACGAACATCGTCAGCAGGTCGTTCGCCGCCGGGAACAGCAGCATCCCGCTCACCGCGAACAGGGTCAGCGGGTACACCTCGGTGTGGGTGACGCCCGCCAGCAGCCCCTCGCGTTCCTCCGCGCTGCCCGGCACCGCCGCGGCCTGCGCCACGAACGGGCTCCCGTCCTCCGACGACTCGGCGAGCAGCAGGACGCTCGCGAACGCGAGGACCAAGATGGTGCCCTGGATGAACAGGGCGGGGCCGTCCACCGCCACCGCGCCCATGGCGACCACGTGACCGGGCCTGCCGACCGCGAAATGCGAGGTGGCGCCCACCGCGATGGTCAGCGCGAAGGCACCGGCCAGGCCGCCGAGGGACAGGCCCAGGTGCAGCCCGCGCCGCTGGGCCCGTGGCACGAAGGCCTCCACCAGCACACCGGCGATGGCCACCCCGAAGACCAGCAGGGTCGGCGACAGCTGCCAGTACTCGATGTGCGGCGGGGCGATGGCCGGCGGCGGCGCCGCAGCAAGGCTGGCGAGGCGCGTCACGGAGTCGTTCCCTTCTCGGGCAGCCGATGGCCCGCGGCCACCGGAACGGGCACGTCGACCGCGCGAACGGACCGGGCGGGCGCGCGGGCCGGCGGAACGGCCAACGACGGCGCCAGCCCGTTACCGCCGGCCGCGGTGGCCGCGCGGCGCGACAGCACGGCGGGTGCCGGGTGCGGCGGGACCGGGTCGGTCGCGTGTATCTGCACCAGCGTCTGCCGTACGGCCGGGTTGATGATGTTGAGCAACGGCTGCGGGACGAGGCCGAAGACGATGATCAGCGCGACCAGCGGGCCGACCGCCCACAGTTCCCTGGCCTTCAGGTCGGGGAACTTCTCCAACTCGGGCCGCACCGGGCCGGTCATGGTCCGCTGGTACAGCCACAGGATGTAGATGGCGGCGAGGATGATGCCGAACGTCGCCGCGACCGCCGCGACGCGGTACCGGGTGAACGTCCCCAGCAGCACGAGGAACTCACTGACGAAGGTGGACAGCCCGGGCAGCGAGAGCCCGGCAAGGCCGGCGATCAGGAACATCCCGGCCAGGACCGGCGCCACCTTCTGCACGCCGCCGTAGTCGGCGATCCGCTGCGAGCGCCGCCTGGCGACCATGAACCCGGCGATCAGGAACAGCGCGCCGGTCGCGAAGCCGTGGTTGACCATGTACAGGGTCGCGCCGGCCTGCCCCTCGCTGGTCAGCACGAAGATGCCAAGCACGATCAGGCCGAAGTGGGAGACGGACGTGTAGGCGATCAGCCGCTTGATGTCGGCCTGGCCGATCGCGACCACCGCGCCGTACAGGACGGCGATCACCGCCAGCGTCAGGACCAGCGGGGTGAAGTACCGGGACGCGGCCGGGAACAGGTCCAGGCAATACCTGATCATGCCGAACGTGCCCACCTTGTCCAGCACGCCGACGAGCAGCACCGCCGCCCCGGGCTGCGCCGAGGTCGCGGCGTCGGGCAGCCAGGTGTGGAACGGCCACAACGGGGCCTTGACCGCGAAGGCGATGAAGAACCCGAGGAACAGCCAGCGCTGCGCCTCCGTGGACAGCGCCACGTGGGTGAGCGAGGTGAACAGGAACGTGCCCTGGTGCCCGCCGCGGGAGGAGTACACGAACAGCGCGATGACCGCGACCAGCATGAGCAGGCCGCCGAGCAGGCTGTAGAGCAGGAACTTGACCGCCGCGTACTGCCGCTGGCCGACGCCGAAGCTCCCGATCATGAAGTACATCGGGATCAGCATGACCTCGAAGAACACGTAGAACAGGAACACGTCGGTGGCGGCGAACACGCCGATCACCATCGTCTCCAGCACCAGCATGAGCGCGAAGTAGGTCTTGACGCTGCGCTTCGGACCGGGCGCGGACTCGCCGTGCCCCCCGGGGTCCGCGTCGTGCCACGAGGCGAGGATGACCACCGGCATCAGCACCGCGGTCATGCCGATCAGGACCAGCGCGATGCCGTCCACGCCCACCGCGTAGTGCACCCCGAACTGCGGGATCCACTGGTAGACCTGCACGAACTGGAAGCGCGCGCCGCCCGGGGAGAACTTCACCGCCATCGCGACGGTCAGCCCCAGGGTGACCAGCGACGCCGCCAGCGCGATCTGCTTGGTGAGCAGGTCGCGGGCGGCCTGGGCGGCCTTGGGTGGGGTGGTGGGGCCAGGGCCAGCAGAGCGTGGGGTGGTGGGGCCAGGGCCAGCAGAGCGTGGGGTGGTGGGGCCAGAGCCAGCAGGGTCATCAGACCCGGCGGCGGGAATGATCGCGATCACCAGCGCGCCGGCGAGCGGGATCGCGCCGATGACGGTCAGCCAGGGGAACGAGGTCATAGCGTCTAGATCCTGACCAGGAGGAAGGCACCGACGAGCAGCACCGCACCGACGAACATGGACAAGGCGTACGAGCGGACGAAGCCGGTCTGCACCCGCCGCATCCGCCCGGAGGTGCCGCCCATGATGGCCGCGATCGTGTTGACCAGGCCGTCAACGCCGCGGTTGTCGAAGTACACCGACAGCCTGGTCAGCCACTGCCCGGGGCGCATGAGCACCGCCTCGTTGAACGCGTCCCCGTAGAGGTCGCGGCGCGCCGCGGTGACCGGGAACCGGGCCGCGGGCGCCACCACCGGCACCGGCCGCCGGCCGTACATGGCCCAGGCGATCGCCACGCCGGCCACCACCACGGCGAGCGTGGCCCCGCTGATCCAGTTGATCAGCCCCCGGGCGGGCGGCGGGAAGCCCACCACCGGGCCGAGGAAGTTGACATACCGGTTGGCGAGGATGAGGAACGCCCCGGCGCCGACGGAGCCGATCGCGAGCACCACCATCGGCGACGTCATGATCGGTGGCGCCTCGTGCGGGTGCACGCGCTCGTCCCAGCGCCGCTCGCCGAAGAACGTCATGAACATGACGCGGGTCATGTAGAACCCGGTGATGCCCGCGCCGATCAGCGCGGCGGTGCCGAGGAGCGCGCCCGAGGTGCCGCCCTTGTCGAACGCCGCCTGGATGATCGGGTCCTTGGAGAAGAAGCCGGCCAGCGGCGGGACGCCGATGATCGCGAGGTAGGCCAGGCCGAACGTGACGTACGTGATCGGCATGACCGTGCGCAGCCCGCCGAAGCGGCGCATGTCTACCTCGTCGTCCATCTCGTGCTTCACCGAGCCGGCCCCGAGGAACAGGCCTGCCTTGAAGAACCCGTGCGCGATCAGGTGCGCGATCGCGAACACGTACCCGGCCGGGCCGAGCCCCGCGGCCAGCGTCATGTATCCGATCTGGCTCATCGTGGAACCGGCGAGCGCCTTCTTGATGTCGTCCTTGGCGCAGCCGATGATCGCCCCGAACAGCAGGGTCACCGCCCCGACGACGGTGACCGCGAGCCTGGCGTCCTGCGAAAGATCAAAGATGGGCGCGGAGCGGACGATCAGGTACACGCCGGCGGTCACCATCGTCGCCGCGTGGATCAACGCCGAGACCGGGGTGGGGCCCTCCATGGCGTCGAGCAGCCAGGACTGCAGCGGGACCTGCGCGGATTTGCCGCAGGCGCCGAGCAGGAGCAGCAGGCCGATCGCGGTGAGCGTGCCGTTGCCGGCGGCGCCGGGGTGGCCGAACACGCCGGAGAAGCTCACCGAGCCGAACGTGGCGAACATGAGGAAGATGGCGACGGTCAGGCCGAAGTCGCCGACGCGGTTGGCGATGAACGCTTTCTTGGCCGCCACCGGAGGCGCGGGGTTGTACTGCCAGAACCCGATCAGCAGGTAGGAGGCCAGCCCGACGCCCTCCCAGCCCACGTACAGCGCCAGGTAGTTGTCGGCGAGCACGAGCAGCAGCATGGCCGCCACGAACAGGTTCATGTACCCGAAGAAGCGGCGCCGGTCGGGATCGTGCGACATGTACCCGACCGCGAACAGGTGGATGAGCGAGCCGACGCCGGTGATGAGCAGCACGAAGCTGATCGACAGCTGGTCGAGGAGCAGCCCGGCGTTGGCGTGGAACCGGCCCACCGCGATAAAGGTGAACATGTGCACGTCGCGGCTGCGCTGGCCGGCCGGGTAGGACAGCATGGCGAAGAACACGATGACCCCGTAGACGAACGAGGCCGCCGGCGCGAGGACGCCGATGATGTGCCCGAACCCGTTGGTCCGCTTGCCGCCGAGCAGCAGGATCAGCGCGCCGGCCACCGGGAACACCAGCAGCAGCCAGGCCGCCCGCTGGACGCCCGCCGCCGCGAGGACGGTGGCGGGGAACGCCGCGTGCGCAGCCGCCAAAGAGCTTGTCACCCCAGTTCCCCTCAATATTTGAGCAGGTTCGCGTCGTCGACCGACGCGGACTTGCGGGCGCGGAAGATCGCCATCAGGATGGCCAGCCCCACCACCACCTCTGCGGCGGCGACGACCATCACGAAGAAGGCGATGACCTGCCCGTCCAGGTTGCCGTGCAGCCTCGCGAAGGCCACGAACGCGAGGTTGACCGCGTTCAGCATGAGCTCGACGCACATGAAGATGACCAGGGCGTTGCGGCGCACCAGCACGCCGACCGCGCCGATGACGAACAAGATCACGGCGAGCGCGACGAAATGGCCGGGGCTCACGGCCGCGCCTCCTCCGGCTCGCTGCCGGCCGGATTGCCGTCAGCCGGCCCGCCGTCGGCCGGCTCGCCGTCGGCCGGCCCGCCTCCGCCGGCCGTGCCGTTGGCGGTGCCGCCGCCCGGCGTCAGGGCCGCGGGCGCGGGCGGCAGGGATGCGGCCGGGCCGGTGCCCAGCTCGTGCTCCCTGGCGGCGATGACCGGGCTGACCGAGAGCGCGGACGGCGAGCCGTCGGGGAGCAGGGCCGGGAAGTCCGCCGCGTTGTGCCTGGCGTAGACGCCGGGGCCGGGGAGCGGGCTCGGGTGGGCGCCGGCCACCCGCCGCTGGGACAGTTCCCGCTGGGTTGGCTTGGGCGTGGTCCGCTCGCGGTGCGCCAGCACCATGGCACCGAGCGCCGCCGTGATCAGCAGGGCGGCGGTGACCTCGAACGGGAAGACGTACCTGGTGAAGATCAAGGTGGCGAGCCCGCGCACGTTGCCCGCGCTGTACCCGGCGCCGCCCGGGGCGGCGGGGCCGATCGCCGCGTGCCCGATGACGAGGCTCAGCAGCACGACCAGGGCGATCCCGGCCACGCCCGCGGCGAGCCGCTGGCCGGGGATCGTCTCCTTCAGCGAGTCCGCGGAGGCCACCCCGACGATCATGAGCACGAACAGGAACAGCATCAGCACGGCGCCGGTGTAGACGATGATCTGCACGAACGCGAGGAACGGCGCGCCCGCGACGGCGTAGAGGATGGCGAGCGAGAGCATCACCACCGCGAGCAGCACCGCGCAGTACACCGCCCGCCTCGCCAGCACCATGCCGAGGCCGGCCAGGACCGAGATCACCGCCAGCACCCAGAACGCGACCGACTCCCCGGTCGAGGCGGCCTGGCCGGCGGCCAGCAGGTGCCCAGCGGTCACTGGTCCGCCCCGCCCTCGTCCCGGGCCGTGCCGTCGCCCGGGGCCCAGCCCGCCGCGGCCGCCGAGGCAGGTCCCGGCCGGGCGGCCTGGTCCTCCTGGCCCCGGGGGGCGCTCACCCCCGCCGAGCCGAGCCGGTAGTAGTCGCGCTCGGTGCCGCCGAGCCGCATCGGGTGCGGTGGCACCTCCATGCCGGGCTCCAGCGGCGCCAGCAGCTGCTCCTTGGTCCAGATCAGGTTCTCCCTGCTGTCGTCCGCCAGCTCGTACTCGTTCGTCATGGTCAGCGCGCGGGTCGGGCAGGCTTCCACGCACAGCCCGCACAGGATGCACCGCAGGTAGTTGATCTGGTAGACGGCGCCGTAACGCTCGCCCGGGGAGTAGCGCTCCTCGTCGGTGTTGTCCTCGCCCTCCACGTAGATGGCGTCGGCGGGGCAGGCCCAGGCGCACAGCTCGCAGCCGATGCACTTCTCCAGCCCGTCCGGCCAGCGGTTGAGCTGGTGCCGGCCGTGGAACCGGGGCGCGGTGGGCTTTTTCTCCTCGGGGTACTGGACCGTGTCGACCTTCCGGAACATCTGCCGGAACGTCACGCCGAACCCCTTGACGGGGTCCAGGAACTCAGGCACCGGTAACCTCCTTGACTCCTGCGCGCGGGGCGGTACCCCCGGGATCGGCCGTCCCGCCACCGGGGCTGGCGGTCACGCCGACGCCGTGGTAGTGCGGCAGATCCAGGGGAGGGACGGGGAAGCCCGCGCCGGCCGTGCCCGCCACCCCGCCGGCCGTGCCCGCCGCCCCGCCGGCGGCGGCCGGCTCCGCGCCCGGCTCCCTGGCCGGCGCCGCGGCGGCGCGCCGGCGTTCCGCGGCGACGTCACCCGACCAGGCAAGGAGCAGCAGGGCAACGAGGATGGCCCCGCCCACGATGTAGACGGGCGTGCTGCCGCCGTGCTGCCGCCACACCCGGATCGTGGCGATCATCAGGATCCAGGCGAGCGAGGCCGGTATCAGGATCTTCCAGCCGAACGTCATGAGCTGGTCGTACCGGACCCGGGGCAGCGTGCCGCGCAGCCAGACGAAGCAGAACAGCAGGATCAGCACCTTGGCCAGGAACCACAGCAGCGGCCACCAGCCGGAGTTGGCGCCCGCCCACACCGAGATCGGCCACGGGGCCCGCCAGCCGCCGAGGAACAGCGTGGTGGCCAGCCCCGCCACCGTCGTCATGTTGACGTACTCGGCCAGGTAGAACAGCGCGAACTTGAGCGAGGAGTACTCGGTGTGGTAGCCGCCCACGAGTTCGCCCTCCCCCTCGGGGAGGTCGAACGGCAGCCGGTTGGTCTCGCCCACCATCGTGACCAGGTAGATGAAGAACGAGGGGAACAGCAGCACGGCGAACCAGGACGGGTAGTGCAGGGGCACCCCGCCGAGGTGGAACACGTTGCCGTGCGCCTGGGCCGCCACGATCGCGGAGGTGGACAGCGACCCGGAGTACAGGAACACCGCGACGAACGACAGCCCCATCGCGATCTCGTAGCTGACCACCTGCGCCGACGAGCGCAGCCCGCCGAGCAGCGAGTACGGCGACGGCGACGCCCAGCCCGCCAGCACGATCCCGTAGACGCCTATCGAGCTCATCGAGAGCACCAGCAGCACCGCGACGGGGAGGTCGGTGAGCTGCAGCGGGGTCTGGTGGTGGAAGATCGACACCTCGGGGCCGAACGGGATGATCGCGAAGCTGATGAACGCGGGGGTCAGCGAGATCGCGGGCGCCAGCCAGAACAGCAGCTTGTCCACGCCGCGGGGGACGATGTCCTCCTTGAGCGGCAGCTTGATCCCGTCCATCAGCGACTGGAGCAGGCCGAACGGCCCGGCCCGGTTCGGCCCGGGGCGCTGCTGCATCCGGCCGATGACCCGGCGTTCCGCCCAGATCGCGAACAGCGTCGTGAGCATCAGGAACAAGAAGATGACCGCGACCTTGAGCAGGATCATCCACCACGGCTGGCCGAGGAAGCTGTTCACGGTCACCGTGCCGCCGCCGGTTGCGGCGCCGTGCGCGGCCGCCACGTGCGCGGCGGCGGTCCGCGCGGCCAGGCCCGCGGCGCCGGCCATGCTGATCATTGCGGGCTCCTCAGGGTCACCAGGGTGCCGTTCCCGGCATCGAGTTCGCGCCGGACCTCGCAGCCCTGCGCGTGCGCCGGCAGCCAGACCACCCGGTCGGGCATGTCGCAAACCCGCACCGCGACGGTGATGGCTCCCCGCGCCGTGGTCACGCAGACCCTATCGCCGTCGGCGATGCCCGTCTCACCCGCGGTCGCCGCGGACATCAGCGCCTCGGCCGGCCGCGCGGTGCCGGCCAGGAACGGCTCGCCGTCCTGCATCCGGCCGGTGTCGATCAGCTGGTGCCAGGTGGCCAGGACCGCCTGCCCCGGCCCCGGCAGCGACCGCGCGGCGGGCGGGTAATCCGGCACGCTGGTCCGGATGCCCCGCCAGCCGGCCAGCGTGCCCAGTTCACGGCGCGCCGCCGCGGCGTCGGGCAGCCCGAGGTGGACGTCCATCTCATCGGCGATCCGGCCCAGCACCACCAGGTCAGGCTCGACACCGGGCACGGGAATGGCAGGCTCGAACGAGCCCGGCCTGCCCTCCCAGTTCAGGAACGTGCCGGCCTTCTCCGGCACCGCCGCGACCGGCAGCACCACGTCCGCCCGGTCGGTCACGGCGCTGACCCGCAGCTCCAGGCTCACCACGAACGGGGTCGCCTCGATCGCTTCCAGCGCCGTCCTGGGATCGGGCAGGTCGAACGGGTCCACCCCGGCCACGACGAGGGCGTCCAGGTCGCCGGCCAGCGCCGCCGCGAGGATCTGCCGGCCGTCCCGCCCGGGCTCGGCGGGCAGCGAGGCGACGCCCCAGGCACGGGCCACCTCGGCCCGCGCCGCCGGGTCGGACACCGGGCGCCCCGCGGGCAGCAGGTCCGGCAGGGCACCGGCCTCCACCGCCCCGCGCTCGCCGGCCCGGCGTGGCACCCAGGCCAGGCTGGCTCCGCTCGCGCTGGCCAGCCGGGCGACCGCGGAGAGCGCCCCCGGCGTTTCGGCGAGCCGCTCACCCGCGAGGATCACCGCGCCCTTGGCGTTCAGCGCCCGGCCGGCCGCGGCCTCCACGGCGTCGGTGCCCGTCTCGGCGGCCAGCCGGTTGAGCACCTCGGTCTCGGTGCCGGGCGGGGCGCTCAGCGGGGTCCCGGACATCTTCGCCAGCCCGCGGGTGGCCACCGGGGTCAGCGAGTAGACGGCGACGCGACCGGCCCGCGCGGCCTTGCGCAGCCGGAGGAAGATGATCGGCGACTCTTCCTCAAGGTCCAGCCCGGCCAGCAGCACCGTGGGCGCGCGCTCCAGGTCGGCGTAGGTGACCCGGACCCCGGCGCCGGCCACCTCGGCCGCGAGGAACTGCGCCTCCTCCGCCGAGTGCGGGCGGGCGCGCGCGTCGATGTCGTTGGTGCCCAGGGCGACCCGGGCGAATTTGGCGTAGGCGTAGGCGTCTTCCAGGGTGAGCCGGCCGCCGGTGAGCACCCCGGCGCGGCCACGTGCCCCCGCCAGGCCGGCCGCCGCCGCCTCGATCGCCTCCGCCCACGACGCCGGCCGCAGCACCCCGTCGGAATCCCGTACCAGCGGCGAGGCCAGCCGGTCTGGCTGGGTGGCGTAGGTGAACGCCCACCGTCCCTTGTCGCAGTTCCACTCCTCGTTCACCTGCGGGTCGTTGCCGGCCAGGCGGCGGGTGACCACACCGCGCCGGTGGTCGGTGCGCTGCCGGCACCCGGACGCGCAGTGCTCGCAGACGCTGGGCGTGGACACCAGGTCGAACGGCCGGGCACGGAACCGGTAGGCGGCGCCGGTCAGCGCGCCGACCGGGCAGATCTGCACGGTGTTGCCGGAGAAGTAAGAGTCGAACGGCACCCCGTCGGCGGTCCCCACCTGCTGGTCCGGGCCGCGCTCCAGCAGTTCGATGAGCGGGTCGCCGGCGATCTGCTCGGCGAACCTGGTGCACCGCGCGCAGGAGACGCAGCGCTCCCGGTCCAGCAGGACCTCGCTGGACAGCGCGACCGGCTTGGCGAAGGTGCGCTTGGTCTCGGTGAACCTGGACTCGCCACGGCCGTTGGACATGGCCTGGTTCTGCAGCGGGCACTCGCCGCCCTTGTCGCACATGGGGCAGTCGAGCGGGTGGTTGATCAGGAGCATTTCCATCACGCCGCTCTGCGCCTTCTCCGCCACCCGCGAGGTGAGCTGGGTGCGCACCTTCATCCCGTCGGTGCAGGTGGTGGTGCACGACGCGAGCGGCTTGGCCTGGCCCTCCACCTCGACCAGGCACTGCCGGCACGCGCCGACCGGGTCGAGCAGCGGGTGGTCGCAGAACCGGGGTATCTGGACGCCGAGCAGCTCGGCCGCCCTGATCACCAGCATCCCCTTGGGCACGCTGATCTCGAAGCCGTCGATGGTGACGGTCACCCGCTGCTGCACGGGTGCCAGCGCCCCCGCATCGGCTTGCGCGGTCATTGGTCACTGACCTCCGTCGGCCCAGGCCGTGGTGGCGGCGGGATCGAACGGGCAGCCGCCGCGCTTGAGGTGCTCGATGAACTCGTCCCTGAAGTACTTGATGGAGGACACCACCGGGCTGATCGCGCCGTCGCCGAACGGGCAGAACGCGCGCCCGAGGATGTTGTCGCAGATGTCGAGCAGCTTGTCCAGGTCCTCCTCGGTGCCCACGCCCCGGTCCAGCCGGTCGAGCACGCGGACCATCCAGTACGTCCCCTCCCGGCACGGGGTGCACTTGCCGCAGGACTCGTGCTGGTAGAACTCGGTCCACCGGAGGGTGGCGCGGACCACGCAGGTGGTCTCGTCGAAGATCTGCAGCGCCCGGGTGCCGAGCATGGATCCCTTCGCGACGGTGGCCTCGAAGTCGAGCGGCACGTCGAGGTGCTCGTCGGTGAAGATCGGCGTGGATGACCCGCCGGGGGTCCAGAACTTCAGCGTATGCCCGGCCCGGACTCCGCCGGCGAGGTCGAGCAGCTCGCGCAGGGTGGCGCCGAGCGGCGCCTCGTACTGGCCCGGCGTGGTCACGTGGCCGGTCAGCGAGAAGATGCCGAACCCCTTGGACCGCCCGGTGCCCAGCGCGGCGAACGCCGCGGCGCCGTGCCGCAGTATGTAGGGGACGCTGGCGATCGACTCCACGTTGTTGACCACGGTCGGGCAGGCGTAGAGCCCGGCGATCGCCGGGAACGGCGGCTTGAGCCGCGGCTGCCCGCGGAGCCCCTCCAGCGAGTCGAGCAGCGCGGTCTCCTCGCCGCACTCGTAGGCGCCGGCCCCGGCGTGCACGGTCACGTCCAGGTCGAAACCGGAGCCGAGGATGTTCGCGCCCAGGTACCCGGCCTGGTAGGCCTCGGCCACCGCGTGGTGCAGGCGGCGGACCACGTGCAGCACCTCGCCGCGCACGTAGATGAAGGCCCGGTTCGCCCTGATCGCGTACGCGGCGATGATGGCGCCCTCGATCAGCATCTGCGGGACGGCCAGCATCAGCGGGATGTCCTTACAGGTGCCCGGCTCGGACTCGTCGGCGTTGATCACCAGGTAGTGCGGCTTGCCGTCACCCTGCGGGATGAACCCCCACTTGACGCCGGTGGGGAAGCCGGCGCCGCCACGACCGCGCAGCCCGGAGTCCTTCACCGCCTGGATGACCTCGTCCGGGTCCATGTCAAGCGCCTTCGGCAGGCCCTGGTACCCGCCGGCCCGCCGGTACCCCTGCAGCGTGAACGAGTCCGGGTCGTCCCAGTACGCGGTCAGCGTCGGGATCAGCACCGAGGTCATGACGCGCCCCCGTCCTCCGGCGCCCCGCCGGGCCCGGGAGCCCCGTCGCGCCCCGGCGGCCCGGCGTCCTCCGGCGCCCAGCCGTGCTCCCTGGCGATGCGCAGGCCGGCCAGCGTGGCGTGGCCGGCGGTGTGCCCGGTGGTGGCCTGGTCGTCGGGGAACCCGGCCAGGATCCGGGCCGCCTGCTTCCAGGTGGCCAGCCGCGCCGCGCCCCGGCTGGGCGCGGGCGGTTCCCCCGCGCGCAGCGCGTCCACCAGGTCCCGGGCCGACTGCGGGGTGATGTCGTCGTAGAACTCCCAGTTCACCATCACGACCGGCGCGTAGTCGCAGCCGGCGTTGCACTCGACGTGCTCCAGGCTGACCTTGCCGTCACCGGTGGGCTCGTCGTCGCCCACGCCGAGGTGCTCGCGCAGCCCGGCGAGGATCTGGTCGCCGCCCATGACCGCGCACAGCGTGTTGGTGCACACGCCCACGTGGTACTCGCCGACCGGGCGGCGCTTGTACATCGTGTAGAAGCTCACCACCGCGCTGACCTCGGCCTCGGTCAGCCCGAGGTGACGGGCGCAGAACGCGATGCCGTCGTCGGAGACGTAGCCCTCCTCGGCCTGGCACAGGTGGAGCAGCGGCAGCAGGGCCGACCGGGATCGCGGGTACCTGCCGATGATCCCGGCGGCCTCCGCGTCCAGCCGGGCAAGCGAATCGCTCACCTGTCCACCCCTCCCATGACCGGGTCTATGGTGGCCACGGCCGCGATCACGTCGGCGATCATGCCGCCCTCGGCCATCGCCGCGAGTCCCTGCAGGTTGGTGAACGACGGATCGCGGAAGTGCACCCGGTAGGGCCGCGTCCCGCCGTCGCTGACCGCATGGCAGCCTAGCTCCCCGCGCGGGGACTCGACCGGCGTGTACACCTGCCCGGCCGGAACCCGGAAGCCCTCGGTCACCAGCTTGAAGTGGTGGATGAGCGCCTCCATGGACTGCCCCATGATGTGCGCGATGTGGTCGGGCGAGTTCCCCAGGCCGTCCGGGCCGACCGCGAGCCGGGCCGGCCAGCCGATCTTGGGGTCGGAGACCATGACCGGGTCGTCCTTCGGGCGCTTGGCCGCCAGCCGGTCCACGCACTGGGAGATGATCTTGAGGGACTCCTCCATCTCGTCCATCCTGACCAGGTACCTGCCGTAGGCGTCGCAGCCGGTCTGGGTCGGCACGTCGAACTCGTACGTCTCGTAACCGCAGTAGGGCTGGCTCTTGCGCAGGTCCCACGGCAGCCCGGTGGCGCGCAGCATCGGCCCGGTGACGCCGAGCGTCATGCACCCTTGCAGGTCGAGGTAGGCCACGTTCTTCGTCCGGGCCAGGTAGATCGGGTTCGCGTCGAGCAGCGCACGCAGTTCGCCGATCAGCGCCGGCATGACGCTCAGGAACTCCCTGAGCCGTTCCAGCGCGCCGTTCGGGAGGTCCTGGGACACCCCGCCCGGGCGGATGTAGGCGTGGTTCATCCGCAGGCCCGAGATGAGCTCGAACAGGTCGAGCACCTTCTCCCGTTCTCTGAGCCCGTAGAGCAAGACGGTGGACGCGCCGAGTTCCAGCCCGAACGTGCCGATCGCCATCATGTGCGACGAGATCCGGTTGAGCTCCATCATCAGCACCCGCAGCACGGTGGCCCGCGGCGGGATCTCCTGCTCGATGCCGAGCAGCCGCTCCACCGCCAGGCAGTAGGCGGCCTCGTTGAACAGCGGCGACAGGTAGTCCATCCGGGTGCAGAACGTGACGCCCTGCGTCCAGGTACGGAACTCCATGTTCTTCTCGATGCCGGTGTGCAGGTACCCGATGACCGGGCGCAGCTCGGTGACGGTCTCGCCATCCAGGGTCAGGATCAGCCGGAGCACGCCGTGCGTGGACGGGTGCTGCGGCCCCATGTTGATGATGAGCCGCTCCTCGCCCACCTCCTCGGCGGCGGCGACGACCTCGTCCCAGTCCTGGCCGCCGACGTTGTAGACGCGCCCCTCGGTTTCCGCCGTCATGAACTCGCTCTCCGATCCTCGGGCGGCGCGCGGTGCTGGCCCGGGGGGACACTCCTCTGCCCCGGGGGCGAGCCCCCGGACCCTATGGCCCGGAGACCCCCCGCTGGTGCCGCCAGGCCGCTCATGAGTACGCCCTCCGGTCCTCGGGAGGCGGCACCGTGGCGCCCCGGTACTCGACCGGGATTCCGCCCAGCGGGTAGTCCTTGCGCTGCGGGTGGCCCTTCCAGTCGTCGGGCATCTCGATCCGGGTGAGCCCGGGATGGCCTTCGAAGACGATCCCGAAGAAGTCCCAGGCCTCCCGCTCGTGCCAGTCGCACGTCGGGTAGACGCCCACCAGCGAGGGAATGCGGGGGTCGGCGTCGGGCGCGCTCACCTCGAGCCGGACCCGCCGGTTGTGGGTAATGGACAGCAGCGGGTAGACGGCGTGCAGTTCGCGGCCGGTGTCCCAGGGGTAGTGGACGCCGCTGACGCCCAGGCACATCTCGAACGCCAGCGAGGGCTCATTGCGCAGCACCCGCGCGACCGCCACCAGGTGCTCGCGCGGCACGTGCAGGGAGAGTTCGCCCCGCTCGACGACCACGCTGGACACCGCCTCGGGGTACGCCGCGCCGTTCCGTTCCAGGGCCGCTTCCAGCCGGTCGGCCACCTCGTCGAAGTACGACCCGTAGGGGCGCGCCGAGGCAGGCAGGTCTGGCCGGCGCACCAGCAGACCGCCGTACCCGGAGGTGTCGCCGGTGGTCTCCACGCCGAACATGCCGGTCCGCTCCACCTGCTGGGCCAGCCGCTGCTCGCCCGCCGCCGCGGCCGGGTCCTCTTCTAGGCCCGGCCTGGCGCCGGCGCCTGGCTCGTTCTCGCTCGTCACGGCCGCTCTCCTGGCTCGGTAGGCTCCGCCACCCGGGGCGCAACGATGCCCGCCGGCCGGCCACCGCCGATGCCCGGGTGACCCGCGCTCTGGGCGAGCGGCAGCCGCCGGAGCCGCGCCTGCTCCAGTTCCTCGATCTCCGCCGTCCGGTTGGGGCCCAGCTTCATGTTCTGGATCTTGTCGTGCAGCTTGACGATCGCGTCCAGCAGCATCTCCGGCCGGGGCGGGCAGCCGGGCAGGTAGATGTCCACCGGGACGATGTGGTCCACGCCCTGCACGATGGCGTAGTTGTTGAACATGCCGCCGCTTGAGGCGCAGACGCCCATGGAGATGACCCACTTGGGGTCGGCCATCTGGTCGTAGATCTGGCGCAGCACGGGGGCCATCTTCTGGCTGACCCGGCCCGCCACGATCATGAGGTCGGCCTGGCGGGGGGTGTTGGACGCGCGTTCCATGCCGAACCTGGCCAGGTCATGCCGGGGGCCGCCGGTCGAGATGAGCTCCATCGCGCAGCAGGCGAGCCCGAAGGTGGCGGGCCACACCGAGCTCTTGCGCGCGTACCCGGCCAGTTTCTCGACGGTGGTCAGCAGGATCCCGCTTGGCAGCTTCTCTTCCAGTCCCATGGCTAGTCCCAGTTCAGCCCGCCGCGGCGCCACACGTAGGCGTACGCGACCAGCACGGTGGCGATGAACAGCACCATCTCGACCAGCCCGAACACGCCGAGGCTGGTGAAGGTGACCGCCCACGGGTAGAGGAAGATGATCTCGATGTCGAACAGGATGAACAGCATCGCCGTCACGTAGTACTTGACCGGGAACCGGCCGCCACCGCGGGGCTGCGGGGTCGGCTCGATCCCGCTCTCGTAGGCCTGCAGCTTGGCCCGGTTCCACCGTTTCGGGCCCGCGAGCGTGCCCATGACGAGCGAGACGGCCGCGAAGGCCATGGACAGCGCCGCCAGTATCAGGATCGGCACGTACAAGCTCAGCACCGGATGCCTCTGCCTCCTCCTGTCATTCGTTCGCCCACGGCCGGTCAGGCCGTGGGCGCCAGCCGGGACAGCGCGTTAATCACGCGGTCGGCCGCATCACCGCCCCGTGGCTCGGTCAGGTTCGCCAGGAGCTTGAGCGTGAAGCGCATCAACGCCGGCCGGGGCATCCCGTGCCGGGTCGCGAACTTCATCACCCACGGATGCCCGATGGCCCCGACGAACTTGCGCCCGAGGGTGTAGTAGCCACCGTAGGCGTCCCGCAGCGCCTGGGGGTAAGTGTGCAGCACCCGCTCGGCGCCGGCCCGGTCGGGCCGGGCCAGGGCCTGCGTGATCACCCGCGCGGCGATCTCGCCGGACTCCATCGCGTACGGGATGCCCTCCCCGTTGAACGGGTTGACCATCCCGGCCGCGTCCCCCGCGAGCAGCAGCCCGTGGGTGTAGTGCGGGGTCCGGTTGAAGCCCATCGGCAGCGCGGCGCCGCGCACCGGCCCGGTCCGGTTCTCCTCGGTGTAGCCCCACTCCGCGGGCATGCCGGCCAGCCAGCGCCGCAGCAGGGCGCGGTAGTCGGTGTGCTGGAACGCCGCGCTGGTGTTGAGAAGCCCGAGGCCGACGTTGCTGGTCCCGTCGCCGGCCCCGAAGACCCAGCCGTACCCGGGCAGCAGCCGGTCGCCGTCCCACAGCTCCAGCCAGGACTCGAGGTAGTCGTCGTCGTGCCGGGGGCTGGTGTAGTACGTGCGCACCGCCACCCCGAGCGGGCGGTCGTCACGCTTGGCCAGGCCCATGGCCAGGGACAGCCGGGACGAATTGCCGTCGGCCGCGACCACCACCCGTGCCCGGTAGCCGCGCGGCGCCCCGTCAGGCTCGCCGCTGGCGCGCGCGGTCACCCCGGTGATCCGCCCCCCGTCGTCGAGCACCGGGCCGGTCACGGTGACGCCTTCGAGCAGCCGCGCGCCGGCCTTGCCCGCCGCGCGGGCCAGGGTCTCGTCGAAACCGCGGCGGCTGCGCATCAGCCCGTACCCCGGGTAGGAGGCCAGGTCGGGCCAGTCCAGTTCGAGGCGGACCCCGCCGCCGATGATGCGCAGGCCCTTGTTCGGGAACCAGCCGTCCCCGGCGTGCAGCGGGATCCCCATGCCGACAAGCTGCTTGACCGCCCGGGGTGTCAGCCCGTCCCCGCAGACCTTTTCCCGCGGGAAGTGGCTCTTCTCCAGCAGCAGCACATCCAGCCCGGCCTGGGCCAGGTGGAAAGCGGTGGACGAGCCCGCCGGCCCGGCGCCTACCACAATGACGTCAGCCGAATCAGCGGGGGAGATTTGCTGGTGCATCCGAACGTGTCCCGACTGTCTTGTGAAGCTGTTCACAAGTGCTTACTGGAGGAGTCTAGTCCTTTGCCCGTGGCGCGCGGCTCCCGCCCTGGCACCATCCGCCGCCCGGCGCGCACGCTCCGGCCGGGGCACCGCTGCTCCGGCTGGCGGCACCGGCCGTGGCTACCCCGGGCGGAGCGCCGCATGCACGGTCACCACCCCGAGCGTCAGGTTCCGCCAGCGTATCGCCGACCATCCGGCCGCACCCATGCGCGTGGCCAGTTCGGGCGCCCGCGGCCATTCCCTGATCGACTCGGCCAGGTATTCGTACGCGTCGCCGGACGGGGACAGCCGCCGGGCCACCGCCGGCAGCGCGGCGGCCAGATAGCGCCCGTACCAGGCGTCCAGCCGGGCCGCGCGCAGGTGGCCGAATTCGCAGACCACCAGCCGGCCGCCCGGCCGGGTGACCCGGAGCATCTCGGCGAGCGCGGCGTCGGGGTCGGCGACGTTGCGCAGGCCGAAGGAGATCGTCACGGCGTCGAAGGCGCGGTCGCGGAACGGCAGCGCGAGCGCGTCGCCGGCCACGAAGCGCACCGGTCCCGTACCGGGACCGCCGGGCCGGCGGGCGCTGGCCGCCCTCCGCGCCCCCACCTGGAGCATCCCCAGCGAGAAATCACAGGCGATGCAATACGATCCGGCCGTGGTGAACGCCCGCGAGGACGTGCCCGTGCCTGCCGCCAGATCAAGAACGCGCTCGCCGGGGCGGGCCGCCACGGTCGCCGCGACGACCCGCCGCCACCACCGGTCCTGCCCGAGCGAGAGCACGTCGTTGACCAGGTCGTAACGGGCGGCGACCGCGTCGAACATGGCCGCGACCTCGCTGGGCCGCTTGTCCAGGCTGGCCTTCGTCATCAGGTATAGCCCCGTTCGTGGACCAGGGTCACTCTGGGTATCAGGGTTACCCTTTCTCCGCGATCATCCCCGCACCCACCGTGGCTCCTGTCGCCTCGTCCACGAGGATGATGCCGCCGGTCTGCCGGTTGCGGGTGTACGGGTCGCAGAACAGCGGGTGGGTCAGCCGCAGGGTGACCCGGCCGATCTCGTTGAGCGACAGGTCGCCGGCCCCCTCGTGCCGGTGCAGCGTGTTCACGTCCAGCCGGTAGTGCAGGTCGCGCACGATGGCCTTGGCCGTGCGGGTGGTGTGCTTGACGATCAGCCGGTCCCGCGGGGACAGCCTGCGGCTCTCCGACATCCAGCAGACCATCGCGTCCACATCCTGGGTGACCGACGGCTGGTTGTGCGGCCGGCAGATCATGTCGCCCCGGGAGATGTCGATGTCGTCCTCCAGCACCAGGGTCACCGACATCGGCGGGAACGCCTCGGGAACGGGGCCGTGGGCGGTGTCGATCCGCTTGACCCTGGTGGTGAAGCCGGACGGCAGGTGCATGACCTCGTCACGCGGCTTGATCACCCCGCCCGCCACCTGGCCGGCGTAGCCGCGGTAGTCGTGCAGTTCCGGGTCGGTCGCCTGGTGCGGGCGGATGACGTACTGCACGGGGAACCGCACGTCGATCAGGTTGCGGTCGGAGGCGATGTGCACGTGCTCCAGGTGGTGCAGCAGCGAGGGGCCGTCGTACCAGCGCATGTTCGCCGACCGCTGGACCACGTTGTCCCCGTGCAGCGCGGAGACCGGGATGAACGTCAGGTCGGCGATCTCCAGCTTGGTCGCGAACGAGGAGAACTCCTCGGCGATCCGCTCGAACACGGCGGGGTCGTAGTCGACCAGGTCCATCTTGTTGACCGCGAGGACCAGGTGCGGCACCCGCAGCAGCGTGGCCAGGAAGGCGTGCCGCCTGCTCTGCTCGGTCAGCCCGTTGCGGGCGTCCACCAGGACGACGGCGAGGTCGGCGGTGGAGGCGCCGGTCACCATGTTGCGGGTGTACTGGATGTGCCCTGGGGTGTCGGCGATGATGAACTTGCGCCGTGGCGTGGCGAAGTACCGGTAGGCCACGTCGATCGTGATGCCCTGTTCCCGCTCGGCGCGCAGCCCGTCGGTGAGCAGGGCGAGGTTGGTGTACTGCTCGCCGCGCGCCCGGCTGGTCCGTTCCACGGCCGCGAGCTGGTCCTCGAAGATGGCCTTCGAGTCGTACAGCAGTCGCCCGATGAGCGTGCTCTTCCCGTCATCCACCGATCCGGCGGTCGCGAACCGCAGGATGTCGGTGTGATGCCCCGTCCACGAACTCACCACGGCTTCGGCAGTCTCCGCCGGCATTAGAAGTACCCCTCCCGCTTGCGGTCCTCCATGGCGGCCTCGCTGGTGCGGTCGTCCGCCCGGGTCTGGCCGCGCTCGGTGATGCGGGTCGCCGCGATCTCCGCGATGACCTCCGAGATCGTGGTGGCCGTGGACTCCACGGCCCCGGTGCAGCTCATGTCGCCGACCGTCCGGTACCTGACCATGGCGCCGTACGGCGGCTCGTCGTCGGCCCGCGCGGTGTACGGGCCGTCGGCCAGCAGGATGCCGTCGCGCTCAAACACGGTGCGCGTGTGCGCGTAGTAGATCGACGGGATCTCCAGGCCTTCCCGGGAGATGTACTCCCACACGTCCAGCTCGGTCCAGTTGGACAGCGGGAACACCCGGATGTGCTCGCCCCGGCGGATCCGGGTGTTGTAGACGCCCCACAACTCGGGCCGCTGGTTCTTCGGGTCCCACTGGCCGAACTCGTCACGGAAGGAGAACACGCGCTCCTTGGCGCGGGCCTTCTCCTCGTCCCGCCGGGCCCCGCCGAACACCGCGTCGAACTGGTGCTCGGCGATGGCGTCGAGCAGCGTGGTGGTCTGCAGCCGGTTGCGGCTGGCCCACCGGCCGGTCTCCTCGACGACCCGCCCCACGTCGATGGACGCCTGGACGGAAGCCACCACGAGCCGAACCCCCGCCTCGGCGACCCGGCGATCCCGGAACTCCATCACCTCGGGGAAGTTGTGCCCGGTATCCACGTGCATGACGGGGAACGGGATCCTGGCCGGCCAGAACGCCCGCTCCGCCAGCGCCAGCATGACGATCGAGTCCTTGCCGCCGGAGAACAGCAGCACCGGGCGCTCGAACTCCGCGGCGACCTCGCGGATGATGTGGATGGACTCGGCTTGCAGCGAGTCGAGCTGAGACAGCGAATAGTCGTTACGCACTGGGGCCATCGAGTGGTCTCCGGAGTGTTGGCATGGCAAATGGGGTGGCGGGGTCAGGGCCAGCAGAGGGGTGGGGTGGCGGGGTCAGGGCGACACTGTGCACGGCGCGCCAGAACCTCACTGGGGGCCGTGCGCCCCGGCGGCGCCGATCGCTTCCAGCAGTGAC
>Ga0207646_10000348_pt1 | contig 62738 bp, 54 predicted proteins | sample KBSK5502metaG_FD_184343 | JGI IMG/M metagenome (GOLD analysis project Ga0207646, IMG submission 184343) | Corn, switchgrass and miscanthus rhizosphere microbial communities from Kellogg Biological Station, Michigan, USA - KBS K5-50-2 metaG... | ecosystem: Host-associated > Plants > Roots >... | reverse complement strand
ACGGTTTGATCTGGCTGACCAGCAATGGCGGAAAGAAATGGAACGATGTTACCCCGCCGGAGCTGACACCCTGGAGCAAGGTTACCCAGATCACAGCATCGCACTTCGATGACGACTCCGCCTATGCCGCGGTGAGCCGATTCCGCATCGATGACACCCGACCCTATATCTACCGCACCCACGACAGTGGCAAAACGTGGAAGCTAATTACCGCCGGGCTTCCGGACGTTGGCCCGGTGGATACTGTGCGAGAAGATCCGATGCGCAAGGGCCTGCTGTTTGCCGGTACGGAGAATGGAGTTTGGGTCTCGTTCAATGATGGGGATCACTGGCAGTCTTTGCAGTTGAATTTGCCACACAGCTCGATGCGCGATCTGTGGATCAATGAAAGTGATCTCATCGTGGCGACTCATGGGCGCTCGTTTTGGATTCTGGACGACATCAGTCCGCTGCGGGAGCTTACCGGATCGTCGGCGCGATCCGAAGGCTACCTGTTCAAGCCGGCACCTGCTTATCGGGTGCAGCGCGATACCAACACAGACACGCCCCTTCCGCCGGATGAGCCCGCAGCTCAGAACCCTCCGGATGGCGCCATCATCGACTATTATCTGGCGCGCGCGTCTTCCGCCCCGGTCACGCTGGAAATCCTCGATGCTGAGGGCAAAGTTGTACGCCGTTTCTCGAGCGCGGATAAGCCGGAAGTTACAGAAGAAGAGTTGACAAAACAATTAATTCCTCGCTACTGGATACGCACGCCCAAACTGCTTGCAATCGATGCCGGCATGCACCGCTGGGTCTGGGACCTCCACTATCCCCCTCCGGTTTCCACGAGACATGAATATCCGATTGCCGCAACTCCTCACGACACCCCCCGGATGCCGCTCGGCCCAACCGCTTTGCCAGGACACTATAACGTGCGCCTTACCGTGAATGGGTTAACCTACTCGGCTCCGCTTATTGTAAAGATGGATCCTCGAGTGAAAACCTCGGCTGTGGGACTCGAAAGGAAATTTCAGTTTGAAATGCGTTTGGCTTCACTCATGAGTCAGACTTCGGAAGCCGTCGTGCAAGCTGGCTCGATTCGTGAACGGCTGCAAAAGATGAACGAGCAGCATGGGAATGCAGTTAGCGATTCGATTCAAGCATTTCAGAAAAAACTCGGCGCCATCCTCGGCGCTACGGCAGGTTTCTTCGCCCCGCCGTCCGCCGAACTAACTCTTGCACGCGTCAACGGCGAAGTCGGCACAGTGTATGGCCAGGTGTGGCAAGTCGACGCGGAGCCCACTGCATCACAACTTCAGGCTGCCACCGCCGTTGAGCGCGATTCATCGGACGTGCTTAGACGCTGGGACGCATTTAAGAGCACTGACCTACCTGCTTTTAATCGTGAACTCCGTGGCGCGAGCTTGCCGGAAGTGCGTTTGGAATCTGACGTCCGCAAGGACGAAGCCGTATCAGATGAAGAATGATTGTGCTGCGTGAGTTTCGCCCCAAGCCATTGCTCAAAGACTAAATGTTCGAGAGATTGATCTCACTCGAGAAGCTGCGCTTCTTCGCTGCGTTCGATTGCAAGATTTTGCAACGTCGACCAGGCCGGGGATGCAGTTTCTTGTGACCCTCCTTTGACTTTTGTGATTCCGAAAAATAGTTCGTGAAAGTTGTGTAACCACGGCTGAGGCTTCGTTAACCCGATGTATAATTCGTCGGCTTTCGGAGCTTCCCGATCGGAAAGTTCCTGGAGCAAATCCCGTCTGTGGTTGTGATTTTGAAGATCCGCATCAGAAGCCACGTTTCGAGGAATCCGGAAAAATGCAAGGTCAAAATATGAAATTTGTAATCCGAGCGCTGGGAATCGCGCTGCTCAGTTTCGGTTGCTGGTCTGTGGTTGCCAGCGCACAAACACCATTCACCGCTGGAACCTGGACCAAGATCAGAAACGTTCCTCCGGCTGGCGTAGGGCATATCCAACTGCTCACGGATGGCTCCGTTCTGGCGCTCAACTCCGGTTGCTCCGCCACGGGTATCTGGTACCGGCTCGTCCCCGACCGCACAGGTAGCTACGTCCACGGGACCTGGCACTCAGTCGGCGCTTTGCCCAGCGGGTATAACCCTCTTTACTTCGCTTCCGCTGTTCTGCCCAATGGGAAGTTCATTGTTATGGGCGGTGAATACAATGCATGCAATAAGGAGTGGACAACGTTGGGCGCCCTTTATACACCGAGTTCCAACACCTGGGTCCCCATAACCGCACCGCCCGGTTGGACCACAATCGGCGATGCTCAAGGCGTGGTACTGCCCAACGGCAAATTCATGTTGGCAAATTGCTGTACCACGGATGAAGCGCTCCTTTCGCTCTCCGGCACCACCGCAACCTGGACTCCTACCGGTACGGGCAAAGCCGACATCAATGACGAAGAAGGATGGACTTTGCTTCCCAACGGGAAAGTATTGACCGTGGATGCCAACAACGGAGCGAGTCCGTCGACCTCGGAAATCTATACCCCGTCCACCGGAGCTTGGACGGCTGGACCCACAGTGGGTGTACAACTCGAAGATCCCTCGTCGCACGAACTTGGGCCGGCGGTTCTGCGTCCTGACGGCACTGTGTTCTACGCAGGCGCCACCACTAACAATGCCATCTACCACTCCAGCACGAACACCTGGACCACGGCGCCCAGCTTTGGCGGCTCCCTCGATATCGCCGATGGGCCGGGCTCGCTCCTGCCTGACGGCAACGTCCTTCTTGACACCAGCCCGGGAGTTTTCGGCACCGGCACTAAGTTTTTCGAGTGGGATGGCACCGCCCTCCACGCCGTGCCGGGGCCACCGAATGCCGCCGTTGATAGCTCGTACTATGGCAACATGGGCGTGCTCCCTACGGGCCAGATCCTCTTCACCGACTTCTCATCGGATGTCGAGGTCTACACGCCTAGGGGAAGCGCTTGCTCCGGTTGTGCTCCTGCCATCACCTCCGTGGCTAGTCGCCTGACCCATGGCACGCACAACAATGTCATCACCGGCAGACAGTTCAGTGGCAAGTCGCAAGGCGCCGCCTACGGGGACGATAACCAAAACGCCACCAACTTCCCGCTGGTACGGATCACGGATTCTACCGGGAAAGTGGTCTATTGCCGGACGCATAACTTCAACTCGGGCGTATCGACGGGAACAAGAGTTGTGTCCGCACAGTTCGACATTCCGTGCACCATCGCCCTGGGTGCCGGCTCACTCCAGGTCGTAACCAACGGTATTGCTTCCGCCGCTGTCGCTGTGAACATTATTTAAGTCGCTACCATAGCATCGCGCCGCGATCTTTAATCCGGAGATTGCGGCATTTTGCTTCCCCCGGCATTGTTGAGTAATGGAATTCCGTGAACAAGCGTGCTTCTACCGGGGGAATCTAAGGATGAATTCGCCAAGCCGTTGACCGTGATTCTATTTGGGAGCTGTGAGGATGGTTTGCTTCGGGTCTAATAAGATCTTACGTGTTCCGGCAGGCGCGGATAGATGAAACGAAGATTCCGTTCCATCAGCAAATACTCGGCCGATGAATACAGACGCGTTGCCTGACACCACTGCATAGATGGGAACTGACGTGACTAAATCTTCGGACGCATTTTTTTGCAAGATAGTCCCGCTCACCATGGTGGCATTTCCCCTTGGCGTAAACTTGACCGATTCTAATTGCAGCTTCGGAAGGGCTGTGCCGTTGATCCAACCCTGCAAGAACCAGTCCAGCGACGCTTTGCCCTCGTAGCGCAGTGCTGGCGGAAGATCCTCCGCAAAAACCTCCAGCAGCTCACGGGTGCTGACCGCCTTGCCTTCAAAACGCTGACGAAGCTTGCGTAGGGCCAGCACGAAAGGCTCTTCCGCGTTGTTGCGGCCATGTTTGCCCCTGCCAGGACCCTGCGCGGCAAGGTCCAGCAGCATCGAACGAAGCATGTGAAACAGCCACGTGCCGCGCCCATAACTGATCGCTGCATATCCTTCCGGAGCGTGAGACGACAGCAGCCGCACTCCCAAGGTTACCGGCCCGGCATCTTTCGGAAGCTCCCCATTTTTATTCTCGACCAACTCTTGCCTGTATCTTTCCATGATCTGATGGAAAGCCACTGGATTTTTTTCTTGTAACATCATCAGCGAGCTGTAATTAGCCAACCCCTCGGAGATCCACTGATCGCGATAACTCTTCCACGTGACCAGATCGCCCCACCATTGGTGTGCTGTCTCGTGCGCCGGAACTTGTTGAGCCAAAATACTTGTTGAGTAATCCATGTGGAGGTCAGCGCGCTCTTGTTCGCTAAGAAAAGCGTAGGAAGAAAGAAACACTAGCCCAGGCCAGCCCTGGCTTTCAGGTCCCGGCATCTGGGTGAGGGCAAGGTGGCTGTAGGGAAACGGACCGAAGCGACGGGAATAAAACTGCAGCGCCTGCGCCGTCGCTTCCGCTACATGCAGCGCATTGCGGGCGGGCGACGGCGGGACCGGCACCACTATTTCTTGCGGCCTTTTCAGTTCGCCGGATACCGCGGGATCAGGCTCAATAATTTGTAGCGGAGCCTTGGGAAATTCTCTTTCTACCCCTGGGGCTGCATAGCTTTCCACCGTGACGTTTCCAGCCTGGGCCGTGGCGCGGGTATACCTTCCAAGATTGAATCCGGCCACCGGGATCGGCCGTTCTGAAATCCAACGAGCCGTCTGTTCGTCCGGTATGCTCGGCATTGTTCCCGCTGGCGGCAAATCGCCAGGTCGGATTGAGGTTGTCATTGGCTTACCCGTCGCGAGCAGCGTCCAGCCGCGCGGGTAATGAAACTTGAGATCGAAATCGGCCATGGCCAGCCCCCGATTGGGATACCAGGTGCCGCGCGCACCTACATAGAGTAAGCCGTTACCGGCTTCGGCAAGAACTTCTCCTCCGTAAACAAACCGGAGTTCGATTTTTTGCCCTGCTCGTGTCGGTTCCGGCAAAATCACGACCACCAAATCGTTTCCGCGGCGCGAGATTTGTGTTCCCTCAATCGATGGGTTGTGGATGAATTCCACCGGCTGTCCATCCGCCTCCACGACCTGCAGCTGCAAAAAGCGGGATAACTCGAATATCAGCGCCCGTACTCCGCGGTGTGTGATATCGACCTCGAGACGCGCCTCGACGTTGAGCTGTTTGGGCGGCCTGACTTCGGCCTCGATCTCATAGCGGTGAACCGCGAACTCCTCACGCGGTTCTCCCTCTTCTCGAGCGATCGTGAGCGATTCCCTGGGCCATCGAAGGGCCTGCCCGTTGGAATCCAACGAGGCGGCATGGATCGAGAACGAGGTCCAGATGTCGTAATAAACTGTTCCGTTCTTTGCAGCTCTCGCTTGTCCCGCCTGAATCTGCTCCGCCGCCTTCGAATCGAAGTGGATGTCAAAGATTCCCAATTTCACCCCCTGCAGTCGTGCATGCAGCATTCGATCCCGAGGATCCACGGATGCAGGCCTCGCGGAACTGAAAGATCTGCCCTCCAGTGGCAGCATCTTGCTGAAGGTTACTAGCAATCGCAGAGCGTCGGCTTGCGCCAGGGTGCGTGCCGTATCTCCCCATCGACTGATGAAGCCATCAGCGTTGTCCGCTGCTCGCAGGCCAGGTTTGAGTTCAGCGGCTGTGTCATCGTTAAAGCGGAAGTATGCCGACGTGAAACGCTCTTCCAGTATCGCCATGCCAGTGAACAGGCCAATGGATTTGCGTTCTACCTCATCGGGAGGAATCAGAAGCACTTCGCCCTCGCCTTCAAAAAAGGCGCCGGTGATCCGGCCAAGGACATCTTGCGTAAGAGCAATGGTACCGTCTTCGAGCGTGAAGTGAATCGCCGCCCGATCCAAAGACGCATCCCGGACTTGATAGACGCGGGCAGGATCTAGAGGCGTATTGCTCAGCTGCAGGTAAAGCGCCTCTGCCGTTCCCGATTTGCCCGAGGGCGTGGGCTGAGGGGCAACGCCAAAAACTGGCCGAGCGCAGATTCCCAGGCAGATCCCGAGCATGATTCCAAGGCGCATTGTTATTGCTACTTTCGTCACATGGGTGGGTCGGCCCGCCATTGGTAGAATGCGCTTCAATGAGGGCACGTGTCACTATCCTCTTAGTCGTATCGATCGAACTCGGCGCTACCTGCGCGAGTGCGGACACCATCCATCTGAAGAACGGCCGGACCATTCTCGCCGACAGCGTCCGCGACAATGGCGACCACTGCGAGTACAACATCGGCGATAACGCCTACGCCATTCCTAGGTCTTCGGTGGAGCGCGTGGAAGCCGGAGGCGCTCCCGCCAGTTCCTCTTCCGGCGCAGCGAAGGTTGCTGGCGACTTGCCGTCGTTCGCGCCCACGGACAGCCTGGCAAATGAAGGCGACCTGCCCACCAAAATAGTTCACGATGGCAAAGTCGACTCCGATGTGTTGTCAAAGCTGGAGAGTAAAGGCAACGTTGAATTGAGCGCTACGGCAAATTTTATTGCGGGCAAGTTCGAGTTCGAACACGGAAACATTAACCAGGCTCGCCGCGATTTCGAGAGTGCCCTCCGCTTCCAGCCGGAAAATTCGACGATCCTCATTTACTATGCCGCGCTGCTTGTGCGTACCGGTAATCCCTCACAAGCGGTGCCTTATGCCCACCGTGCCACACGTGCAGCGCCCAATTCACCAGATGCCTTCACTATTCTGGGTTATGCCCAGTTTGCCTGCGATCGCACAAAAGAAGCCATTGCATCATGGAAGCACTCCATAGAACTACGGCCTGATTCTGCCGTCCAGGAGTTCTTGGCTAAGGCACAGCGGGAGGATTCGGTTGAGATCGACTTCGCCCAGCGTGAGAGTAGCCATTTTGTCCTTCACTATGAAGGCCAACAAACCTCGGAGACGCTCCGCGGACAAATTCTCACCGCCCTGGAATCAGACTACGACGATCTAGTTCGCGACCTTGGCACGCCACCTCGTGACAATATCTTGGTGACCCTCTATACCGAGCAGACTTTCTTTGACGTCACCCGCGCTCCCTCTTGGACCGGAGCCATCAATGATGGAAAACTCCGCATCCCCATTAGCGGCCTTACATCGGTGACACCGGAACTGGCACATGTGCTGAAGCATGAGCTGGCTCATTCTTTTATTAATCAACTCTCTGCCGGACGCTGCCCGTCTTGGCTGCACGAAGGAATCGCGCAGCTTCTCGAGCCCAAAACGGTCGACGCGAATGGCCGCCAACTGGCCCAGCTATTCCAGTCACAACACAACCTCCCTCTGAATGTTCTAGAAGGAAGCTTCATGCGGTTCTCTGGCGTGCAGGCCTATGCGGCCTATGCGGAATCCCTGGCGGCCGTTTCCTACATCCAGGATTCCTACGGCATGGGCGACATTCAGCGCCTCTTGCAGCTTCTCAGCCAGGGTAGTTCCACCGAGGCCGCTCTACGAGCCACTATTCATTCCGACTATGGCCAGCTCGAATCCGAAGTGGGCAGGTACCTATCCGATAAGTACGGCAATTAAAATCCACTCACATGGGCCAATCAGGTTTGCTCAGCTCAGGGTGTTATGCTACTTTTCGATTAGTCTTGGCCGCTGATGCACTCTCTGTTCCATTCTCGTGCCCCCGAGCTAGCCCCAGTAGTGGAGCCCGTCCCAGGCCAGTTCCCCAAGGTCGAGGACGCCGAAATTGCAGCTGCTTTCTACGGCAAGCGAGTAGCTGGCGACTTGTACGACTCTCTGCGCGTCAGCACCGAACGGATCTTGTTTGGCCTGCTCGACGTGGCTGGCCGGCGTGAGGATAACCAAGCCATTTTGTCCGCAGCACAAGAGACATTTCGCCGCCTCGGCGCGAGTCTCTTCGCGCCAACGGAAGCCAATGAGGCCGACGCCATGACCGAACTTTGCCTCGCCCTCAATCGCAGCATCATGGAGGCTGCTGATGGTGTCCGTTCCTGTCCCGCATTCCTTGGCTGTTACCACGAAAAGTTGGGCACGCTCTGCTATAGCAATGCCGGCCACACTTCGGGACTTCTCCGCGACAGCACTGGAATCGTGGAAATCGCTTCCACCGGTTTGCCGCTTGGTCTTTTCTCCCATGCCACCTCTGAAGCGCCCATCGTCGCAATGGAGCGGAGCGCCGCCTTGCTGTTGGTTTCGCGCGGGGTGGTGGAATGCGAAGGAAAAGACGACAAAATCGTAGACCCCGAATTCGGACTGGAGCGGGTAAAGGATCGCCTGCGGGACGACGAGTCTACGAGCGCCGAGGAGATGTGTTCCTCCATTCTTAGGGCAGTCGGCGAGTTTATGTGCCATAGACCCGTGATTGATGATGCGACGGCTTTGGCCTTGATACGGAGACCCTGATCTCGCTCCTGACTGTCTCCACCTGGGCCGGCGAGGTGCTCGGTTCCACCACTGGTCGCTCGTGCTTCCGCCAAGTAAAATAAGAGGAGTAAGATGACTCCAGGCTTCTCGGTTTCGGCCTACCGACGGCCAACTGTGGTGCCCACCTGAAACTATGAAAAAAATATGCTTCTCCCTCATTGGCGTGACGTTCCTATCCACCCTGGCGGCGACCCAAGTAGTCGAAGAGATCATCACTCGCGTTAATAATCAGATCATCACTCGCTCCGAATTCCTGCGTAGCAAAGATCAGCTTAAAGAGGAAGTCAAGCAGCAAGACGCCGCCAACGCGGACAAAGTCTACGGGCAGCGCGAGAAAGACATCCTGCGCGACTTGATTGATCAACAACTTTTGCTGGAGAAGGGCAAGGACCTCGGCATCACGGGCGACACCGAACTCGTCAAGCGGCTCGACCAGATGCGCAAGGAAATGAAACTTGAAACCATGGAAGATCTGGAGAAAGCGGCCGCGGGCCAGGGCCTCTCCTACGAGGACTTCAAGCAGAATCTGCGCAACCAGATCATTACGCAAAAGGTGATTGGCGAAGAAGTAGGCTCGCACCTAGCCACTACCAGGGAAGAACAGCAAAAGTTCTACGACGAGCACAAGAGCGAGATGGAACAGCCTGAAGCCATCCAGCTCAGCGAAATTCTGGTTGCGCCCGCCAAGCCTCCCGCCGCTGAGAATAAGCCCACAGCGGATAAGGCCACCGCCGATAATGCCGGCTCCGCCAGCACGCCGGCTCCCGCTGCCGCCGCCGGCAACTACGACGAAGCTGCTGCCCTGGCGGCTGCTCAGGCCAAGGCAAACGATGTGCTAGAGCAAATTCGCAAGGGCGCGAGTTTTGAGGACATTGCCAAAAAATATTCCGACGGTCCCACTGCGGCCCAGGGTGGCGATCTCGGACTCTTCAAACGTGGTGCGCTTGCCAAAGAGCTCGAAGACAAGACTTTCGCCATGAAGGCCGGCGACATTTCCGACGTGATCCGCACCAAGCAGGGCTACGTAATTCTGAAAGTGAATCAACATCAGGCCGCCGGTATTCCTGACATGAAGGACGTTCTGCCTAAGTTACAGGATGCGCTCTATTATCAAAAGCTGCAGCCGGCTCTTCGCGTTTACCTCACCAAACTGCGGGAGGAGGCCTACATTGACATTAAGGCCGGATTCATTGACACAGGCGCCAGCCCGAATCAGACCAAGCCCGTCGAAACTGTTACTGCCAAGGAAGCGGACGCCAAGAAGCTGAAGAACAAGAGGAAGAAGAAATTGGGCGTGTTGTGAGCCAGTCGAAGTAGTTCGCCAGTGCGACGTGCCTGAGTCCACAGCATTCTTACGAGATCATTGCGGTTCTGATGAAAGACTTCTACATCTGCGAGTGCGTCCAACACGAAAACAAGGTCATTACTTCCAGCTTCGTCGTAGTTTCCAAGCAGATAAAACCGAAGAAGAGCGGTGAGCCATACCTCGCACTTACCCTCGGCGACCGCAGCGGCCATCTCGAAGCCAAAATGTGGGACAACGTGGAAGAGGTCCTCAACGCCTTCCATCAGGATGATTTTCTCAAGATCAAAGGCTTGGTCAACAAATACAAGAATCGTTTCCAGCTTACGGTCCACAAACTGCGAAAACTTGGCGAATCAGAAATTGAGTTCGCGGACTACCTCCCCAAAACCACCAAGAACATTGATGAACTCTGGCAGGCTTTGAGTGACTTTGTTGCCTCTATTCGGAGCCCGCACTTAAGGTCAGTCATTCAGGCTTTCATGGCTGACCCTGAAATCGCCGCTGCGTATCGCAACGCCCCCGCCGCCAAGACGCTCCATCACGCCTACATTGGAGGGCTTCTCGATCACGTTGTCTCTCTGTTTCGCAGCTGCGACCTGATGTGCCGCAACTATCCCCAGATTAATCGCGACCTCCTGCTCAGCGGCGCGTTCCTTCACGATGTCGGCAAGATCCACGAACTCACCTACAACCGCTCATTTTCTTACACCACCCGGGGCCAGTTGCTCGGCCACATGGTCATCGAGTTGGAAATGTTGCATGCCAAGATTGCTCTCGTCCGAGGATTTCCTGACGAACTCAAGACGCTGCTTGAGCATCTCATTATTAGTCACCACGGCCAGTATGACTTCGGCTCTCCCAAGCTCCCCATGTTTCCTGAAGCGCTGATGTTGCACTACCTCGACGATCTCGACTCCAAGATGGAGGCCATGCGCGCCCATTTCGAGCGCGAAGCGGACCTCGAGAGTCCATGGACCAGCTATAATGCCTCGCTCGGCCGTCCGCTTTTAAATACTTCGAAATTCCTGGCGCCGAAAAAATCATCGCCTCCTGACCATTCTTCCGCACTTGAACCTGTTGTCGACCCTGATCCGGAATCCGCGCCGCCCAGCGACGCTTCTTCCTCCGACGAAATCCCGACCTTGCCCGGACTCGATCCACAGGGTTAAGCTTGTAGCCCTCCTAGCTCGGTTTCTGAGGGAACACAATGCCCACCGCGAAAAAGAAAGCCACCAAGCCCGCAGGCGAGCCGCGTGATATTCGCGCCGGTCTGCCGCAGGTCCCAGCTTTATGCCGGCTAAAGCCCCGCGCCAAGTATCTCCCTTTCCGCCATGCTGAGGATCGGCTGGCGCGGTCACGCAATTATTGGATTTGCACCACCCGTGCCGATGGCCGCCCTCATTCAATTCCGGTTTGGGGATTCTGGATCGATGGCGCTTTCTATTTCGGCACCGCCCGGTCTTCCCGCAAGGCGCGCAACTTGGCCCAAAATCCGGCCGTCTCTGTGCATTTGGATTCGGGCGATGATGCGGTCATCCGGGAAGGGATCGTAGTCGAAGTCAGCCACAACGAACGCGCTACGCTCAAGAAATTAGACGCCGCCTCCCGAGCCAAGTACAAAATGCCGCTGACCACAATTCCGGGTGAAACCGTGCTTTACAGGGTCCAGCCCTGGGTTGCGCTGGCCTGGACCGAGAAAGAGTTTCCGAAAAACGCCACGCGCTGGCAGGTGAGCTCGGCAGCTCCTAAGTGACAGAGTACGATCCAGGTGACAAAGTACTCTCCGCTGCCTACATGAAGAGCCATCGCCAGGAAACGAAAGTCGTGCGCGCATGGACTTTCGATTTCGCCTCGACCATTGCCCCTACAACCAGCTTCCGGTACATTGGCCACAGTGGAGGTTCTCATGCGTTCACGCTTGCTGCTTTTGACACTCGCTTTTTATCTGATCTTTAGTCTTGGATGCACCAGCAAGCCAGCGACAGACAACTCCGGCAATGCCAACCCGAACACCAATGGGACGTCTGACAACAGTGCTCCAAACAATCAAGGAGACAATCGAAGCTCGAACAAGGGCTCCAAGGAAGCCAAAAGAAAGCCCATCATCGTCCCCGCGAGAACAACCATAACGGTCGGTCTTGGGTCTGCTCTCGGCTCCAAGCTGAGCCAGTCTGGCCAGACTTTCACGGCCACAATTGCCAAAGACGTGATCGCCGACAACGTTGTTGCCATTCCGCGAGGCTCGACCGTCACCGGCACTGTGGTGGATGCGAAACCGCTCGGCAGGTTTGCCGGCGGAGCCGTACTGTCGCTTCGCATTGACTCCGTGAACGTGAACGGCGCGGATATGCCCGTCGAGACCGCCATGCGGACATTTACTGCGAAAGGTAAAGGCAAGCGCACCGCCGTGATGGCAGGTGGCGGAGCCGCGTTGGGTGGAATCATCGGTGGACTGGCTGGCGGCGGCAAAGGTGCTGCCATTGGATTGGCTGCCGGAGGCGGCGCCGGCGGCGCAGGTGCTGCGTTCACCGGAAATAAAGATATCGTTCTACCGGCCGAGTCTGCTGTCGCCTTTCAACTGACGCAGCCGCTCGAAGTCAGGTAGCGGCGACTAGCACAAAGGCCATTTTCGAAGAGCGCGACAGCCTGCCCTGAGGGAAGCTGAAGGCAGCGAAAAGAACACAGCCACGGAGCGGCAAAAGCGGCAAAAGAAGGCAGCCCACGGCATAATCGGCGGGTGAGTCTACACCCCATGCTCGACTTCAATCGCTTCCGGGTCCTGACTTTCGACTGCTATGGCACCCTGATCGATTGGGAAACTGGGATTCTCTCCACCCTGCACCGCATTCTCGTGGCCCACGGCAAGAAAGTTGATGACGCCACGCTCCTGAAGCTCTTCGGAGATTTCGAAGCCCGGGCCGAGCAAGGCCAGTTCCAGCCCTACCGTAAGGTTCTTCAGTCCGTGGTGCGCCAGTTCGGAGAGGAACTCGGCTTCATGCCCACAGACCAAGAAACGCGGTTGCTTCCCGAATCCTTGGGGAGCTGGGAGCCGTGGCCCGACACGGTTCGAGCGCTGCGCCAGCTTAAACAGCGTTTCCATCTGGCCATCATCTCCAATGTGGACGACGACCTCTTTGCGGCAACTCTGCCCAAGTTGGAAGTTGAATTCTCCCAGATCATTACGGCGCAACAAGCCCAAGCCTACAAGCCTTCGCAACGGGTTTTTGAGGTAGCAATAAGCCGCATCGGCCTGCCCGCCCGCGCAATTCTGCACGCCGGCCAGAGCCTCTATCACGACGTTATTCCCGCGCAGTCGCTGGGACTCTCGACGGTATGGGTGAACCGGCCGTCGGCTCGAAAGGGGATTGGAGCGGTTATCTCCGCTGCAGGGAACCCGGATCTCGAACTATCCAGCCTCGCCGAACTAGCTGCCCGAGTCGCCCAGTCGCACAGTGACTTTCAGTCTGTCATTTGACCAATTTCAATACTGTCATCCTCAGCGGAGCGGAATACCCCATGCCAGGATTGCACTTGCAGCAGCGAATTAAGACGACGTTTCCACTCCCGACTTCAGAGCGCTAAGGGCGTTCCTTCCGGCGCCAAAGGCATCATTTAACTCGCTGGCATCTTCACCACTCTCTTCTGAATGGCCCACATGACCAGCTCTGCCTTATTGTGTATGCCCAGCTTCCGCATAAGGTTGAACTTATGGGCATCCACTGTCTTGGCGCTAACCCCCAAAATACCTGCCGCCACGCGCACCGTTCTCCCCTCCGCTAGCAGCTTCAACACTTCACGTTCGCGGCTCGTGAGCGAGCGCTTCTTTGGGAACAACCCCTCGGTCCGCTGCCGCGAGCCATCAGCCTTAGAAAACATCTCCTGGGAGCCGCCGGGAGACGCGCTCCTGACCATCTCTACTAACTCTTTCGCGGAAGTCTCCCTGACCACGCAACCCGCAGTTTCAGTTCGCACGTCGCGCAGCCCTGGTCCCTTATTTTCTTCCACGCCTAAGAACAATACTCTTGTTTGCGGAGACGCCCGATTGAGCCAACGCTCTGCCTCGCGGGCGGAAAGCCCAAACGCACTCGCCTCGGTCAATAGGACATCAGGACGGCATTGGAACACATTCTGAAGCGCCTCTACGGCATTGCTGGCTTCACCTACTACCTCCAGGTCCGGTTCGTCTTCCAACAACCTCCGTAGACCCTGACGCAACAGGACATGTTCGTGCACAATCATGCAGCGAACCTTCTTGCCGGGAGACAGACTTTCATCGTGGACCTGTGCCTGGGGGTACACATTTCCCTCCTTGTTAGCCAGAGATAGTTTGAAGCGGCATTTCCCGCCAGCGCTGGAACACAGAGCCGGCAAGGATTGGAAACGCTGAGCGGGGCGTCGTGTCATTGTAACCCGTGTCGCAGGTTCAGCGCACATCGAATGGCATGAAATGATTATCTCAGCGTGTCCCTGGGTCAGTTTGAATTTAGGCGGTGGCAGGAGGATTGCGCTTGCTCAACCTGATCTTCGCATCGAAGCATTCTTCATGTGCAGGCTTCCTCTCCAGGCCCACCTTTGCCGTTCCGGCGTGATTGGTTTGCCGCAGATGGCGCACTTGATTGGAGCTTGTGCTACGGACATGGCAAAGGTTGGAATGCCCTAGTCCGCCGCCTGCGAGTCGCGGAGGGCAGTCGCGTACTTTTTGGCGAGGAAGGCCATTCTGATTCGGATTTCTTCCTGATCTTCTTTTATGACCGCTTGCAGGAGGGAAATGAGGTCTTGAACCCTCCCGGGTTCCTTCTCGTTGAGGATGTCTCCGCAGAGCTTGCGCACGAGATCGGAGTTGTACATCTAAGCCGCCCTCCCAAAACAGGCAGTCTCATACAAGGCTGGATGGAGTGAAATACAGGAAATTGTGCATGGTATCGAACCAGAGGTTCTAGCCTGAGAGTGCCAGATGCTCATCATGGTTCTGAGGTAAAGAGCGCCTTCCATGGCAAGCGTGATCCAGAGGAACCGCCATTTTCAACATTCCGACAAATTGACATCATGCTTAGGTCAAAATCAGTTGGGATTGAGTGGCCGCTCTGAGCAAAACAGATTTAACCCGTCCCCGACGTCCCAGCCCCACGTCCCGTCCCGCCCATCAGGTACAATCGGACGTTTATGCTGCGCTATTTCACTGCCGGAGAATCTCACGGCGAGGCTCTGGTCGCCTTCCTTTCCGGCCTGCCCGCGGGATTGACAGTCGATCAGGCGTTCGTCGACCGCGAACTCTGGCGCCGCCAGCAGGGCTATGGCCGCGGCGGCCGCATGAAGATCGAGCGAGACAGCGCTCATATCCTTTCCGGCGTCCGTCAGAGCATGACGATCGGCTCTCCCGTCGCCATCCGGTTGGAAAATAAAGATTGGAAGAATTGGCAGCAATCTCTCCCCGTTGGTGAAGGCGATCCCACAAAGCACAAACGCGTTGCCTCTCCCCGCCCCGGACATGCCGACCTCGCCGGAGCGCTGAAGTACAATTTTTCCGAAGCCCGCTACGTCCTAGAGCGCGCCTCAGCGCGTGAATCCGCCGCGCGCGTTGCGGTCGGAGCCCTGGCCAAACTCTTCTTGCACCAGCTTGGTATCGAGATTCTTAGCCACGTGGTTGCAGTTGGCGCTGTGGCTCTCGAACATGAAGTCGCATGGGAGCAGATTCTAGCGCTCTATCAGAAGGAAGAAATCCTGCTCAACTGCGCGGACCCTAAAGCCGAAGAGCGCATGAAAGAAGAAGTCGACAAGGTTCTCAAATCCGGCGATTCTCTCGGAGGAGTGTTTGAAGTCGTCGCGCACAGTGTTCCTCCGGGCCTAGGCACCTATGCGCAATGGGACGAACGTCTCGATGCTCTTCTCGCCGCCGCTGTCATGTCCCTGCAGGCCGTCAAGGCGGTTGAGATCGGTTCCGGGGTCGTCGCAGCCGCGTCGCCCGGTTCCGCGGTGCACGATGAAATAGGCTATCGCAAAGCGTCGGGCTTCGCCGGATTTACCCGCGCCCGCAACAACGCCGGCGGCATCGAAGGTGGCGTCTCCAACGGAGAAGATATCCGCGTCCGCGGATACTTGAAGCCCATTTCAACACTGCGCCGCCCTTTGCAGTCGGTGGACTTCGCCTCGCGCGAGCCAGTAAAGGCCGCTTACGAACGCTCCGATGTCTGTGTAGTGCCCGCCGCGGGAGTCGCCGGTGAATCCATGGTCGCGCTAACGCTGGCCCGCTGCGCCCTAGAAAAGTTTGGCGGCGATTCCATGGGAGAGACTCTCCGTAACTTTGAAGGCTACCGCCTGCAGCTGAAAAACTACTGATGATCTATCCCATCGTAAAGTTCGGCAATCCCGTCCTGGAAAAGAAAGCCGAAATTGTTACCGTCTTCGACGACGAGGTCAGGAAGCTCATCGACGATATGTTCGAGTCGATGTATGCCGCGCGCGGTGTCGGCCTAGCTGCACCGCAGATTGGCATCTCTCGCCGCATTGCTGTCATCGACGTGACCTTCAAGGAAGATCCCAAGGCCAAGCTCGTGTTGATTAACCCGGAAATCATTCACACCGAAGGACGCTTCAAGCAGAGCGAAGGCTGTCTCAGCATTCCCGATTTTCGTGAGAATGTCACCCGCCCCCGGGCGGTCACCGTTCGCGCCCAGGACGAGCATGGAAAAATCTTCCAGCTGACCGGCGAAGAGCTATTAGCCCGTGCTTTGCAACACGAGACCGACCATTTGAACGGTAAGCTGTACATCAGCCACATCAGCGCCTTGAAGCGCGACCTGATCAAGCGAAAAATTCGTAAGCTGGTTAAAGCGGGAGAATGGTAGAACAATCTGGCAATCGGGTAGATTTGAGTTATAGCTTTGCCTGCACCGGCGGTTCAATTAGCAGAATACCCGATTGCTCAATCACCGAATGCCTCCCTCCCTTCAACTCGTTTTCTGCGGCACGCCCAACTTCGCAGTCCCTGCGCTCGAAAAACTCGCGGCTGCTGGATTCGACATCGGTCTGGTTGTGACCCAACCCGATAGACCGAAAGGCCGAGGCCTGGAATCTGCCATATCTCCAGTCAAACAACGCTCGCTGGAATTCAGACTGCCAATCACCCAACCTGACAAAATCAAAAATAACCACGAGTTCCGCGCCAAATTGACAGCTCTCGCTCCAGACGCGATCGTCGTTGTGGGTTACGGACACATTATCCCGCAATGGATGATCGATCTCCCAGCTCTAGGCAACATCAATCTCCATGCTTCCTTGTTGCCAAAATATCGCGGTGCGGCTCCCATCCAATGGGCCATCGCACGGGGTGAATCCGTCACTGGGGTCACAACCATGAAGATAGACGCCGGACTCGACACCGGTGACATCCTTCTCCAGCGCCAACTGCCGATTGCAGCCGACGACACTTCGGAAATGCTGGCGCCGCGCCTCGCATCCGTCGGAGCCGACCTATTGGTGGAAACGTTACGCGGTCTGCAATCGGAATCTGTTCATCCACGCCCGCAGGATCACGCGCAAGCTACTCTCGCGCCAATTCTAAAAAAACAAGATGGCCGGATTGATTTCTCCCGCTCCGCCACAGAGATCGTCAATCGCCTCCGCGGATTCCAGCCATGGCCAGGGGCGTACACGATTTTTCGCGGCAACAATCTGCAAATACGCAAGGCAGCTCCAACTACCCAGGCGCTGGCTCCCGGGCAGCTTCACGTGGAGGAGAACCATCTGCTCGTCGGCTCTGCCCACAACAGCGCGCTTGAACTTTTCGAGGTTCAACCCGAAGGCAAAAAGCGCATGTCGGCGCGAGATTTCGTCAATGGTTATCGGCCCACAAATGCCGAAAGGCTAGGACGCTTGTAATGTGAAGCGGGAAATTCGAGAGTCGACAATGGCGGTTTCTCCTGCGCGCGCGGCAGCGTTTGATATTCTGCTCCGCGTCGAGCAGGAGGCATCTTTTGCATCTCAGCTGCTGCATTCTGTTGCCTACGAACGCTTTTCCGCAGCCGATCACGGATTAACCACCGAACTTGTCATGGGAGTTCTGCGCTGGCGCTCTCGTCTCGACGCTGACATCGCTGGATCTTCAGCGCAGCCGATGCGAAAACTTGATCTTGAGGTTCTCATGGCGCTGCGATTGGGGCTTTATCAGTTGCGCTGGCTCAATCGCATTCCAGCGCGCGCCGCGATCAACGAGAGTGTGGAACTGGTGAAACGCGCCCGCAAACGGTCGGCGGCTGCGTTCGTGAATGCGCTTCTGCGCAAGCTGTCGAAGCTCGCCGAACAACCGGCGAGGGAATATCTCAGCAGTGAAGATCTGGCGCAGGTCTTCGCGCATCCGCTTTGGCTGGTCGAACGTTGGGCCAAAGAATATGGGCTCGCCGCCGCTCAACGCGTCTGCCAATTCAACCAAACCATCCCCGTGACAGCGATTCGGCTTTACCATCACGCGGCCGAGAACGCACTTCAGAAGGAAGGCGTTGTCGTCGACCCGGGCGCGCTGCTTGCCTCGGCAAGACGTATTCGCGCCGGCGATGTCACAGGGAGCCAGGCGTTTGCTCACGGGCAGATCGCCATTCAAGACGAAGGCTCGCAGTTGGTCGCAGTGCTTGTCGGCAAAGGGGCGCGGATACTGGATTGCTGCGCGGCTCCAGGAGGCAAAACGATGGCGATCGCGCAGCGCGATTCTCGTGCGCAAATCATCGCTGTCGATCTTCATCCGCAGCGCGCGCATCTTTTGCGTCGTCTGATCGATTCGGGCAAGAGCATTCTTGACGACGCCCACGCAGACCATTCGAGCAGGGAGAACAAGCAGGGTCGGAACCGCGATAAAGAATCCGCTGACCCCTCTCATTCGGCGAAGTCGGCGACAGAAAATATTTTCGTGGTCTCCGCCGACGCACGACAATTGCCGTTTAATGGCAAGTTCGATCGCGTGTTAGCTGATGTTCCCTGCTCGGGAACGGGTACGCTGGCGCGCAATCCTGAAATCAAGTGGAGGCTCAAGCCTGAGGACCTCGACGATCTTCACGCGCGACAACTTGCAATTCTGCGCGGGGCGATGAATTCTGTGGCTGCTGGCGGGCGAGTTATCTACTCAACCTGTTCTCTCGAAATAGAAGAAAACGAAAACGCGGTTGAGCAAGCTCTCGCCGAAGATAACTCATTTCGTCTGCTCGATTGCCGGGTGGAACTCGAACGGCTCAAAGCCGCAGGCGAATTGGTCTGGAGCGAGGCAGCAGCGCTCACTCGCGGACCCTACCTGCGGACGCTTCCCGGCGTGCATCCCTGCGATGGATTTTTTGCGGCAATCATCGAAAAGCTCTAGCCATCGATTCTCAACGGATCTCCGGGGACTGGTTCGGAACTTGTGCGTTGAAGATGCTTTAAGGTTTTTCACGCAATGATCTTCATCGCACTTCAAAATTGACAATCGCTCCCGCCACGACTTTTTGTCCCGCGGCGGGGGTCTGCGAAACTATGATGCTGGCCGGCGTCGGCTGCGGAGGCGGCACAGACGGTAAGGGCATACCAGGCACTGGAGAGGACGCATTCCCGGGCGCGGCCGACGGGAGCGACGACGACGATTGTGCCGATATTGCTGGGGCGGGCGTTGAAAGAGCGGGCGTTCCGGCGCTTGCACCGGCAGAATTTGCATCGGATGCCGAAGAATTGGCTGGTGACGTGGTCGCACCATTTGTCGGAGCTTGGGCCACGCTGATATTGCCCAACTTGAATCCTGAATCCTGGAGCGCACGGCTGGCGGTGCCGAGCGGCTGACCTATGAAACTCGGCATCACATACGCCTGAGCATCGACGGCTGCGGTCACCAGCAAATTAATTTTCGGCGCCGCCACCTGACTCGCATTTGCGGGAGGACTTTGGGCGAGCACTTGATCAGCCGGGGTGCCGGGCATTTGCATCTGCGCGGTGGAAGAGATGTCGAGACCCCGGCGGCGAATGTTCAACTCCGCAGCGCGCTCGCTTTCACCGGCAACGTCGGGAATCGCCACGCGCTGCGGGCCCAGGCTCTGGGCCAAGCGCAGGTCCCATCCGCGGCGGACTTTGGTGCCGGGCATGGGAAGCTGCGAAGTTATGCGCCCCTCGGGAATCTGCGCACTGTAATATTGCCGTTCGATCTGGATCTGCAACCCCAGGGCCGCGGCGGCGCGCTCGGCGTCGGCGGGGGTAAGACCGACCAGCGCAGGGACCGCGACTTCTTGTCCGTGGATGGCAAAGCGCATGGCGGTCAGCGCCGAGACCAGCGCGACGATCACGAGCAGCAAGGCCAGCAGCGCGACGCGGAAAAAAGATTTCATCGGAATTCGATTATAGGGCTTGGCTTGTCGCGATGTAGCTCCGGCCAGGACGCCCACGCGCTTCGGTCAAGACTCACGGGGAACGCGAACTACCGTAATTTGCCGTCCCCCTGCGGGCAAGGGCTAAACGGAAATAGCATGCCCAGAAACCAGGAAAAACATGCGATCGAAAAGATTGTCATATGCCTGCCAGCAGCGATGTTCGCACCCACCACTGCGCCGTGCTCACGACCGTGACCATTCCAAGCACGGAGACCGTGATGGACCGGGACCATCACAGCTATCGTGACCGTGATCGCGATGAAATGCGCGGCGGGTACAAACAGCACCATGACCACCTTACGCCCGGCCTCGGCAAATGCGATCAGTCGCCGTCCGGCCGGGAGAGGCAACTCGCTGTGCGTGGCCCTGGTCCGCGGGCCTCCGACAAAAGATTTACCGTTGTCCCGACGACTTGGAGCGCCGCTTGCCGCCAGCGCCGCCCAATTGCGAGCACGTGTTAGTCGGTGGACATTTGATCCGGTTGAACCGCAGAACGCTCCTGGTCGTGGATGTCTTCCACTTCGAAGTGAATTAATCCGGCTCCTTCGCTGCCTTAGTGACGAACCGAGGACTCGTGAACGATGCTCGCAGGCACCTCCTCTCCGTCGTATCGAAGTAGGTAGAGCCGTCCATGCCCCTGTCGCACTGGGATCGGGTTGCCCGGCTTCCAGGCAGCAGGGTAATAACCGGTCTGGGTTTCGTAACGCACCACGTAGTTCTTGCCTCTCCACTGGATGGTGATGTCATAGAAGGCATAGTGGTCGTAGACAGGGATTAATGCCAAACCCCCTCTGACCCAGTCAAACGCCCGCCCCTCCCCATGCATCTCAACGCAGAGGATATTCCCGGTCTGAAGCCTAGAGATTGTTGCGGGAGCGGAGGCACTGTCGCCCAGGCCCTGTTGGGCAAAGGCCGGCGGGGTTAGAGCCAGCAGAATCAAAATGATGCCAGGTGCTCGCATCGGCTTGACCAACAATTTACCCGCGGAGAACTCTGCCGAGGCAGAAGACTTTCTTAGTTAGATGCCTATTCGAGCTTGTGTAGGGCACTTTTTGTGAGAGAGGTCAGCAATTTGACTTACTCCATGCTCGATCCCAGCGGCTGGTAGCGATACTTCTTGCCGTCCCAGAAAACTACCGACGACAGGTTTTCTGCCTCACCGGTTTCTTCCATGTAGATCGCCATTGCCATTCTCTTCTTCAGGCTTAGCTTCTTAGCCGCCAGGGTTTTAAAGGGCAAGTTGATCAACATGAACTTAGCCTTAGGCTTCTCCGATCGCCAGGCGGCCGGGCCGTCACCGTGAATGATCAACAAACATACGCCCCGGCGCTCGGGGGCATCGGAGGCAAAGCTCGATGTTACTTTGACGTCGCCGAAACCCAGAAAGGAGTCATACGGGTCGACGATTTGAAAGCTGTACTCATCACGATCCGCCATCGGATTCTTGCAGCGGGCCGCAACCACAAGGTCATCCACCCCATCGCCATCGAGGTCCATCGTAAACTGCTGAGGCCCGACCAGCACCGTGCAGTTGTCCCCGAATTGCTTGTGGACCAATTCATCGGTCACCGCAGGAAAAGGAGCCTGGGCGGGCGCGGGCGGCGGCGCCGGCTTCTTTGATCGTTCTGCCGCGGCTGAGCTTGCGATGGATATGACCCACAAACCAGCGAATACAAGAATCAGTGTAAATCTACGGGAGCACATGGCTTTACTGTATGCTGCTTCTCCGCCGATGGGTATAGACATGGATGGTAACGGAAGTAACGGCTACTTCTTGAAGTGCTCCCACCCCTTTGCCCCGAGCTCGCATCCAATGCCGCCTCGACTCATGAGTAATATCTTTCGACGGCGCACGATGTTCCCTATTCGCGTAATTGCTACGCCTGCAATCCGCGAGGGAATGCGCTTGCCGCTGGGTGCGGTAAACAGCAGTTCGTAGTCTTCTCCGCCGTGAAGCGCAACTTGCAGATTCACTTCGTGCGCCGGTTTGCCGACGCTGGCCCGCGGGACGGCCTCGGCTTCGACTTCAGCTCCTACCCCGCTTTCTTCGCAAATGTGGGCTAGGTCGGTCGAGAGCCCATCGCTGATGTCAATCATGGCGGACACCAACCCCTTCTCTCGCAATGCGCGGCCCAGCTCGATCCGCGGTTCGGGAAAGAAATGCCCAGGATAATCCCGCGGCTTGAGCGTGCCCTTAGGCTTTTCCGTCATTCGGGCCAACGCAGCAGCAGATCCGCCCAGTTCGCCGCTGACATATATTCGGTCACCAGGCCGCGCCCCCGCACGGCTAACCGCCTCACCTCGCGGCACCGTCCCAATCACAACCATGTCTGCAAGAATCCCATGGGGAGACTCCGCCGTATCTCCTCCAGCCAGCGTTGCCCCATACGTTCGCGCCAAAGTCAGCAAGCCACGAGCAAACCGCTCGACCCATCTCTGGGGCAACTCCGTCGGCAGTGCGAGTGACAGAAACACCGCCGTCGGCAGTCCGCCCATGGCTGCGATATCGCTCAGTCCGCGAGCTAAGCATCGATGACCAACCGATTCGGGCGGATGCCAGTTCCGCCGGAAATGAACACCTTCAAGGCTGAAGTCTGTGGTGACCAGCATTTCGTGTTCGGGCCGCAGCCGCAGCACCGCACAGTCGTCTCCGATGCCGGTGAGGAGGGCGCGATTCCCGCCCCTCGCGCCTCGCTGGAGCGCCATCCGGCGGATGTGGGCAATGAGAGTTTTTTCTGCAACAGGCACGGCGAAAGAAATCATAGCCCAAACGATCCGCTGCGGGCTGGCGGCACGAATCTGGCCATGCACCAATTCCCTCTCGCGAACGATCGTAACCCGCCCCTTGACCAAGTTCGTTACCACCCCTTAAGTAACTCCTACATGTCCTCCCGCCTCGTTGACAGGGGGAACCCGGTTTGTTACCTTTTACCAGTCATTCGCAGCACCTTTGCCCGAGTTAAGTTCTGTGTTCGGTAAGAATTGCAGACGCGTAAGCCTTTTACGTTTGGTGGCCTTGGTTCCGGTAGGCATGGGCACGTAAGGAGTATTCGTCCCCAAGAGGGAGCGTAGCCCGAATCAGGATGACCGCTCAGGGTTTCTGCAACCACAGACCACCCTGGATTTCCGGGCCTGATTTTTCAAGAATTAAAGAGGAACGACTTGCAGAAGCGCTTCTACATCCTTTTCGTGGCTCGCGGCGACGACGGCCAGTTGCGCAAGATCTCTATTCCTGTCCAGTATCTCTACATATTCGTGGTGGGAGCCGCAATCGGATTCCTCAGCCTCACCGGCATCGCCAGTTCCTACGCCCGCATGCTGTTCAAAGTCTCGCGTTATAACGAATTGCGTACTGAAAAAGAGCAGCTAAAGGACCGCTATTCTCGGCTTGAGCAAGTGGCCAAGGAACGCGATGTGCAAGTCGCATCTCTGGGATCGATTGCCAACGAGGTCTCGGCGCTTTATGGGTTGAAGTCCCAGCCAACTCTGGTCACCGCGAGCCAGGAGCAGATTCAGGACGCGGAAGTGACTTCATCGCTTGATCAGTTACACGCCTTGCGTAGTTCGGCGCTGAGCGGCGCGGCCACGGTCGGCATTACTCTTGGCCTGACGCGTAACGCCACCACGGCGGACTGGTTCCGTGCCAATTCGGCGCCAAACCTCTGGCCGGTCGAAGGGCAGGTAACGGGCAGCTTCGGGGAGCGCATCGATCCGTTTAACGGTGAAGGCGCATTCCACAGCGGTGTAGATATCAGTAGCAACTATGGACATCAAGTGATTGCACCGGCGGACGGGGTCGTCACCTTCGTCGACTTCCTTGGCGGTTACGGCAAAGCCATCATGCTCGACCATGGTCACGGCATTAGTACCCGCTACGGCCATCTTTCAGGCTTCGCCGCAATCCCCGGCCAGCACGTTCATCGTGGCGACGTCATTGGCTATGTCGGCGCGAGCGGACGATCGACTGGCCCCCATCTCCACTATGAAGTCCGCATCAACGACACGCCGGTCAATCCTTACAAGTACCTCCGCTTGAACATCGCGCACACCGGCGGATTTGCCGCCGGCGGCTAAGCGCTGAGCTGGCCTCTGCTGCGGATCCAAGTCTGAAAGTCAACCCAACAAACCAGAATCGACTGGCTCCGCACTCGCCAAACCCGTTTCTCCGGTTACTCCCGTAATGCGCTGCGTAACAGAGCGCACAGGAATCAAGCCACCTCCTGCACTAAGATGATCTGAGCACCTATCTTTCATTTGAGCATGGAAACCCGGCAAGCCAGGCGTTTTGGACGATATGAGATCGTGGCCGAACTCGGTCGCGGAGCCGTGGGAGTGGTGTATCAAGCCCGCGATCCGCAGATTGATCGAATGGTTGCACTCAAGACCATCCTGCTGCCGGGCTTGGATCCCAAAGAGGAAAAGGAGTATCGCCAGCGTTTCCTGGTTGAGGCACAAGCCGCGGGCAGGCTTCAGCATCCCGGAATCGTAACCATTTTTGATGTCGGCGAAGACCCTGAAAAGCACGACCCCTACATGGTACTGGAGTACGTCACCGGCCAGTCTCTCAATCAGTTATTGGTGCGGGAGAAAAAACTGCCGCTTCGCAGCGCGCTGCAACTGGCGGAGGAAATTGCCGACGCTCTCGACTACGCCCATACGCAGGGGGTCGTTCACCGCGACATCAAACCCGCAAACATCTTAATTACCGAGGAAGGACACGCCAAGATCGCCGACTTTGGCATTGCCAAGCTCAATCTTGCCCAATTCACCCTTCCCGGTCGTGTGCTGGGAACGCCGGCCTACATGGCCCCCGAGCAACTCAGCGGCGAACCAGCCGACGGACGATCGGACCTATTCTCGCTGGGCGTACTGCTTTACGCGATGGTTACCGGCCACTCTGCTTTCCACGGGAACAGTGCAACCACGGTCTGCTTCAAAGTAGTAAATCGTGAGCCCGTGCCGGCTTCGGCATTTGACTTGGGTTTGCCTCCCGAATTGGACGCAGTTATTTCCCATGCCATGGCCAAGGATCCGGCGCAGCGCTACCAATCCGGTGCCGATCTAGCCCGTGACCTTCGCGAACTGCGGCAAGCGGTGGCTGCAGGCACTACCACAAGCTTGCGCCTTCTGCAGCCGATAGGCTGGGGCACATCGTCGCTGACACTCTCTCAGCTTCCGTCAAATGCTGCTCCCGCAGCCGGTTTCGTGCACGCTCACCGCATGCTTCGAACAGCCGTGAAAGGCGCTGCGGTGCGAGATCTGGTGTTGGGTGGGATCCTGGTCGTGGCACTACTTATTGTCGCCATCCCGGCTAGGCACGGCACGACTGCCGAGAAGGCAGCGGCTGCGCAAGAGTTTGTAAACCCTGTGGCGGAGGCAGATCGCGAGCGCCTTGCACAAGCACAAAAAGAGGCGCCGAAACATTCCGGGACCGACGCTGACACATTTGATTCAACCCGTGGAACCAAACCAATCGCTGCCGGCGTCCCCTCCAGGCGACTGATCTCGGTTTCGGCGAGGAACCCGAAGACTGACGCGAATGGAAGCATCGGGATATCGCAGAATTCAAGCCCGGCGTCTCAGCCGCCCAAACCGGCAGCCTCTGCCCTTGAGCTGGCGGTCCAGCATCAGTTCAGAGAAGCGACGCTCTCGCTCTGGGTTGACGACACACTGGTGTTAACCCGTTCCTTACGCGGAGGCAGTCAGAAGCACCTGGTCGTTTTCAACGGCGTTCACGGCAATGCATCGGAAACGCTTCAGCTTACGGCCGGCCCCCACACCCTTCGGCTGCGGGCTCAGTCCGCCGACCAATCCGTGGATCTCTCCAAGACGATTTCTGCGAAGTTTGCCAATGGCGATGACAAGACCTTGCATGTCACCTTCGACAAGCACAACACCACCATGCAGTTAAGCCTCGATTAGCAGCGACAAACTGGAGGCCGTGACTTCTAGTGCCTTAGCCCCATCCAGCTCTCCGACACCACCAGCGAATTTCCGGGATTCTGCGGATCATATTTCACCGAAGTATGCAGACCGAGGCGGCAGGAGTGAAGGTTGATCCACTGCCGCAGGTAGGTCACATCCTGCGAGCACTCGTAAGAAACTCCCGCCACGTCGTATTTATAGATCAAGTGGATGGCCGCGCTTCTTCCCTCGGAAGGAAGTTCCTGCACATCGATGACCGTGCCGTCTGTTATGCGGCCAACACCATCGAGCCAGACGCGGCGTTCGCGCTCCAGCTCTTCCGGCGTTTTCTTCTTGCGCCGCAAAAGCGCATACACGACGAACACCACTGCGCACCCTGCCGCTATTAGCCAGTAAGAATGAAATGAGCCCATACTGAAGTGATTGGATGTCAGGGACGCAGCGCCCACCCCTAGTATGAGCATAAGCTGGATGCTGAATTCATGAAAGTGGAAGGGTGGTTACCGGAGTGCTATGCGGGCGGAAGTTCACAGCCTTGGCGGTTAGCGGCTTTGCCCGCAAACGTACTTGCTGGCAATTTCAATAAAGCCGCCTTCGGATTGCTGTCCGAATTCGTCATCTCGTCGGGTCTTCTTACTGACGACGAGTCTGCCGCTGCGGTCGCGCGCATACAGCCACTCGGCGCTGGGCACTGCGACACCGCTTCTGCAGTTGAAGCGCACACGGGCCCGCAATTCCACAAACGTCCCGCCTTGTGGAAGCCTGGTTGGCTCCTTGAACTCCACCTTGACCAGGGCTGTGCGCAGATTGTTCTTCAACGGCCCCACAGAACTCACTGAGACTTTGTGGCCAGCCTCAGTCTCGCCCACCTGCCGCCAGTCCGCCGCCAGCGTGACCAGGTTAGCTAACACGACCGGCGCCAGCACAATGCCAATGAGGCTCAGTAACCCCTTTTTCATGGACGGGAAGTGCGCTTCTGAACTCAAAGTCAGAGCTCCAGAAAACGCAGCAGACACTCTTATTGAAAATTTGCTTTCTGTCAACCTAATGGGCACAAACTAAGGTGGCTGGGGACGCAAGCAACCACGCGACGTCTTCATATCTGTTTGATTCGGGTGCGCTTAGCTGATGATATCCTTATTCGGCACATTCATCGGTGTGATATTTATGGAGACTCTCACACGCACCACCCTCAGCTCCCCGATGGGCCCGCTTTTTCTCGCCGCATCCACGCGGGGGCTGGTTGCTCTAGAATTCGATGCCAGATTGCCTGGTCAGCAGTCAATCCGTCCCAACCCGCGCCACCTCCGTGAGGAAAAGAAAGCCATCACTTGGCAGGAGTCAGAGGGCGAGATGCTCCCCTACGTTCGTGAACTCGAGCAGTACTTCGCGGGACAACGTCGCGAATTCAGCTTTCCTCTCGATCTACGGGGCACAAACTTCCAGCTCGCCTGCTGGAATGCCCTTCTGGACATTCCCTACGGCGAAACTCGTTCCTACGCCGCCATCGCCCGCGCCGTGGGGAATCCACAGGGCTTCCGCGCCGTGGGCATGGCGAACCATCGAAACCCCCTAGCCATCGTCGTGCCTTGCCACAGGGTCATCGCCTCGGACGGCACCCTTTGCGGCTACGGCGGAGGCCTCGAGCTGAAGCGCAAGCTGCTCGAACTGGAAGGCGCGCTTACGGGAGTTTTGGCAGCATGATGTTGGGAAGTCAGCGCCGATCACACGTCTTGCGGTACACTGACTGACCGTGACCCGTCTCGGCTTGCCCCGCTTCCTGATTTCAGCAGGCTTTGTGCTACCGGCTCTTTTGACGGCACCCGCCGCCAGCGCTCGCAAACAGGAAACAGGTTTCCTCAACCGTGTGGTTACCCTTCAAGGAGAGACTTACCGCTACCAGGTCTACGTTCCCGCGGACTACGATTCGCACAAGAAATGGCCTGTGATTGTTTTCCTTCACGGGGCGGGCGAGCGCGGCGAGGACGGACTGCTTCAGACTGATGTCGGCCTCGGCCACGCCATTCGAGAGCACGCAGCGAGCTTTCCTTTCATCGTCGTGATGCCGCAGTGCCGCAAGCCCAAGCTCTGGACCCAGCCCGACATGCAGGCCCAGGCACTTGCTGCCCTGGATCAATCATCCAAGGAGTTCCACGCTGACCGCAATCGGGTCTACCTGACCGGCATTTCCATGGGCGGATACGGCACTTGGGACCTGGCTGTGAAATATCCCAAACGTTTCGCGGCCTATGTCGTTATCTGCGGCGGCGTCCGCGAACCCCAGCGGTTGCCGCAGCTCCACGTGAGCCTGGTAGACGATCCTAAAATCGCTGACCCTTACGCCGAGACCGCGCGCCGCATGGGCAAGACTCCAGTCTGGATCTTTCACGGTGCCGATGACCCGGCCGTTCCGGTAGAAGAGTCACGCAAAATGGCAGATGCACTGAAGGCAGCGGGAGGCAGCGTGCAGTACACCGAATACCCGGGCGTGGGCCACGAATCCTGGCTGAAGGCCTATGCCGAACCCGATCTTGTTCCCTGGCTGCTGAAGCAGAAGCTAAATGCATGAAGGGATATCGCTCCTCGACTTGTCATCCCGAGCCACGCGAAGGATCTCTCGAGGCTTGACCTCCGCCACCCAATCCGCCGTCCGCAAAGCCAGCCTCTTTTATCTCGTCTTCGTAATGTTCTCCTACACGACGGGCGCTCCCTTCGGCCTCGAAGACATGGTCACCACATCCGGCCCGGGGATGACATTGATCTATCTGCTGGTGCTGCCGTTTTTCTGGTGCATTCCGGTTTCGCTGGTCTCGGCTGAGCTCACCACCGCCATGCCGGTGGAAGGCGGCTTTTACCGCTGGACTCGCGCCGCCTTCGGAGATTTCTGGGGATTCCTCGCGGGATGGTGGAACTGGTCAGCGTCATTTCTGCTCGGCGGCGTCTATGCCGTCCTTTTTGCCGATTATCTATCGAACTATTTTCCCCAGATCACCGGCTGGAAGCACTACCTTGTCTCGCTGGTGCTGATCGCGATCATCACCTGGATCAACGTGCGCGGCATCCAGATGGTCGGACAGGTCGCTACCGCGCTTGAGATCTTCATCTTCCTGCCGGTGGTGACAATGGTCGCAATCGGCCTGGCGAAGTGGCAGCACAATCCTTTCGTCCCGGGGGTTGTTCCTCATCAGCCTCCGTTCAAAATTTTCGGCGTCGGACTGGCTTTGGGCCTGTGGCTCTACTCCGGCTACGAGCAACTCTCGACCGTCGCCGAGGAAGTCGAAGATCCGCAGCACAGCTATCCTCGCGCTCTCGCTCTAGTAGTACCGCTCTCCATCGCCACATACTTTCTGCCTACGCTCACTGGACTCGCCGCACTCGGTGACTGGCAGAACTGGCACACAGGACACTTCTCCGAGGTTGCAACTTTGATCGGCGGATCATGGCTCGGCACTTGGCTGACTCTCGCCGCTACTGTGGCCAACATCGCACTGCTCAACAGCACCGTCCTCACCACCACCCGCATGCCTTTCGCCATGGCCGAAGACGGCTACCTGCCAGCCGCTCTCACCCGCAAGCATCCAGGTTACGGCACACCGTGGCTGGCCATCGTAGTCTCGGCGATCATCTACGGTCTACTGGCGCGCCAGAGCCTCATCCAACTCATCTCCGTTTATATCTGGCTGCGCTCCGCCACAACGGTGCTGACGGTGCTGTCGGCATGGAAACTTCGCCGGACGCGCCCCGCGATGCCACGCTCATTCGCGATTCCGGCCGGAAATGTGGGGCTTTGCTATGTGGTAGCCGCGCCCGTAGTGATGGCAATCCTGGCCCTGCTGGGCAGTGACCGCTTCGGGATGATCGGAGGCGCAATCGCGATGGCGCTGGGGCCGGTGGTGTATAAAATTGTTCGCCCCCGGCTCCCTTAGATATACAATTATAATGTAGATCTAAAGCGGGGGGGTATGCAGGTTTCAAAGTGGGGAAACAGCCTGGCGATTCGCTTGCCAGCATCGCTGGTGGAGGCTCTCGATCTCAAAGAGGGCGATAGGATCGAGATTCGAATCGCCGGCGGTAAGGTCTTCGAGGTCAGTCGCGATCAGAGCAGAGAACGCGCCCTGGCTCGTCTGCGGAAGTTGCGGCGTCGTTTGCCCCCTGGATTCGTCTTTGACCGCGCAGACGCGAATGCCCGCTAAACCCTTCCTCGATAGCAGCGTACTCATCTATGCTGTCGCGCAGGAAGATGCACGCGGTACTCGGGCCGAGGAGTTGCTTGCGATGGGGAGCATTCTCAGTGTCCAGGTTCTCAACGAGTTCACGTCAGTGGCTCGCCGCAAAATTCGAATGCCGTGGGCGGAAGTCAGAGAGGCATTGGCGGCAATCCGAATCTTGTGCGCGACGCCAACCCCCATCACGGCTCAAACCCACGAAACCGCATTGCGGATCGGGGAGCAGTACAGCTACGGCATCTATGACGCGCTCATCGCTGCCGCCGCCCTGGAAGCTGGTTGCGTAACGCTCTACTCGGAAGACTTTCAGGACGGTCAGATCATTGATGGTCAACTGACCATCCGTAATCCGTTCAAGTGACTCGGGCAACGGCGTGGTTGACAGTGTTCTAACTCACCCAATCCAAAAACTTGTACCAAGCTCCCGCAAACGGAAGAAACCACGGCCTCCCGTTGTACAACCCGAGGGGCGCCCCCGGAAAAGGGATCTCCACAAAGGGATTCTCCGGCTTATCCCCTGCCATTAACTCCGCCACCTTTTGCCCCTGATAAGTCGCCATGGCCACGCCGTGTCCAGCATACCCGACCGCATAGTACATGCCGTCCAACTGCCCGGCATGGGGCATAATGTCGAAGGCGAAGTCGAGCGTTCCTCCCCAGACGTAGTCGACCTTCGCGTCGCGTAACTGGGGATACACATCAATCATGCCTTGCCGCAAAATCTCGGCACTCCGCCGAACCGTCTGATCATTCTCCGGGAAAAATGCTGCACGCCCGCCGAACAGCATGCGCCGATCCGGCGTCAGGCGGTAGTAGTAAAGATAATTCTTTGAGTCGTAGATCATACGGTTGCGAGGGCTCAACTCCCGTGCCAGCTTCTCGGGCAAAATTTCGGTGGTTATGATGAACGACCCGATCGGAATGATTTTCTTCCGCAAGGCAGGCGTCGCGCTGCCCGTATACCCGCTCGTTCCCACCAACACCTCCTGTGCCCACAAGGTTCCGCGCGATGTCGAGATCTTCCAGCCCGGTTCGGCTTCGTGCGCCGCCCGCTCCATATGTTGCACACGCGTATGCTCAAAAATCTGTGCGCCCGCCTTCAAGGCCGCCTTACCCAGGCCAGCCACATAACGAGCTGGATTCAATCCCGCGCTTACTTCATCCACCATGCCACCATAATAAATATTCGATCCAATTTCCGCGCCCAGCTCATTTTTCTGCACGACACGCAGACAGTGGTTAAACTGCTTCGCGATCAGCTCCGCCTGCCGCGCATAGTCATCGAAATGTTTTTGTTTACAGGCCACTTCTAAATGCCCACACCGCGAGAAGTTGCAGTCGATCCCTTCTTCGCGCACAGTCTGCTCCACGCAATCGATCGTGGCAAGCGAAGCGGCATACATTCGTCGGCTCAACTCAGGTCCATACATCGAAATCAGCTTGTTCACGCCCAGTTTCATGCCCGTGAGCACCATGCCGCCATTGCGCGAACTTGCACCCCAGCCCACAGTATCGGCTTCCAGCACCGCGACTTTCGCGCCCCGTTTGGCCAAAGTGCGCGCCCCCGACAGCCCCGTGAAACCTGCGCCAATCACCGCCACATCGACACGCTCCGGCAGCGCCGGGGTACGATTCCCCGTCGCCATGGAAGTTGTCGTCAACCAGTAGTTTCGTTCCTGCAATCGCTATGCCTCCTAGGACTTCAAGCCTTGCACCTGTCAGCGGCCTCTACGGCCGTGGTTCGCGACCTCAGCGATTTAAGACTCTGCTTCGCTATCCATCACAACACCGCCGTTTCAGGCATCATCCGCCCCTCGGCAAAGCGCGAAAGATTCAGCACCCACGCGTCGATCAAATCGGTTTTCCCCGTAAGCATCAAGTCGCTAAGAATCTTCCCTGTAGCCGGAGCATGCATCACGCCGTGCCCACTGAACCCGTTCGCCAGAAAAAATCCCGGCAGCTCGGGCACCTCACCCAGGACAGGGTGATGGTCCGGCGTCATCTCATAAAGGCCCGCCCATGCCCGCTTCGGATTCACTGGCAGATCAGCAAAACAAGGGACGCGATCTGCCGCCCTGGTCAAGATTTTCTCGATGAAAGCCACATCAAAATCTGTCTTGTATCCCGGTGTCTCCTCCGGATCGTTCCAGGCCAGAAGAAATCCGCGGCTCTCCGGCCGAAAGTGGAATCCGTTCGACATGTCGATAATCATAGGCGCGGTATGAGGAAACTCATCAAGGGGCTCGCTCGGCACCAGCATCCGACGAAGAGGTTCCACCGGCAATTTCACGCCCGCTAAGCTCGCCACTCCCGCCGCCCAGGCGCCCGCGCAATTCACAACCGTGCGAGTCGCCACCGACCCACGCGTCGTTTCTACGCCTGAGACTCCGCGCCCATCGCGCACAATCCCCGTCACTGCAGTGTTCTTCCACAAAGTCGCCCCGTGTTCAACCGCGCAGGTCATGAACCCCATCATCGCGCTGTAGGGATCGACGAATCCGTCGGTCGAGCAAAAACTTCCGCCCACAAGATCATCCCCGCGCAGCTGCGGAAACATGCTGCGAATCTCATCCCCCGTGATCAGCCTCACGTCTTTCAGCCCCATGCAAACCTGTTTTTCATAATTCGCGCGCAGGTAGCCCATGTGTTTGTCGCTGGTCGCGCAAAACAGATATCCTTGCGGCCGGTAGTCGCAGGGATATCCCAGACGCTCATCGAAGCTGGCATAGAAAGGAATCGAATAGAGCGACATCGTAATATTAACCGGCGTGGAGAACTGCGCCCGCACTCCGCCCATGCTCTTGCCCGTCGATCCCTTGCCCTGCGTCGATTCCCGCTCGATGACCAGAACATTGCGGCATCCCGCATCAGTCAGGTAATAGGCAATGCTCGAGCCAACAATTCCACCACCGATGATGACAACGTCCGCCGTCTGCATAGGCTCTTGTCCAGGTTGCAGCTGGGAGACCTAGCTTGCTAGTCTCTGCCGGCTCCGCGCCAGTTGCTTAGAAAGCGGGCGGGGTATTCCCGCAAATCGCAGCCCGCGATAAAACAACTGACCGAGCATTCTAGCGCGTGCGCGGATGAGTCCCGCCCTCGGATGTAAGGCGTGTCCACGCGCTGCCGGCTACCGACCACCGATCCCGATGACATATACCGTTGGACATGTACCATGGAACATGTCCCGCCGCGCGCAGTCGCCTGGTGTCAAACTAAACTCGCCTTCCACCTCGGTAACTTGTTCTGGTTACCACAACCACCTAGGCTAATTAATATGGCCTTGCGCTGTCTCTTGTTTGCATCGGATGAAGCCACCGCCCAGTCGCTTTGGCGTGTCATTACCGAACTCGGCATGGAGGGAGATCACTGTGGAAAAGCTCTGGAGGCTGTGGAGAGGCTCACGAATCATCGGTTTCATATCGTTATCGCTGATTGGGATGATGAACCCGAAGCCAGCTTTCTGCTCAAGACGGCGCGTGAACTAAAAGCCGCGCAGCGTCCTCTAACGCTTGCCATCATTAAGGATGAAGCCACTGTCCCGAAGGCATTGCAGGCGGGCGCCAATTCGATTCTGCGCAAGCCGCTTGTTCCCAGTCAGGTCAAAGACACTCTCGGCACCGCCAGAGATCTTCTGCGTGCCAAACTGGAGCCCAGCGCAACATCTAAGCCGCAGGTTTCCCGGGCAAACACCGCCATTGCGGCCGCCGCAGCCCCGGCGCCGCACCAAGGGTTTCGCGCTGGAGAATTCATGCAGCCTGCGGGGTCCGGGCGGAGCGCTCAGTTCGATCCTCGCCCGGAAGTGTCGAATTCCCTTGAGAGTCGCCTGGAAGCGGGGGTCGATACTCTCAGGGAGTTGGAACCGATGGCAGCCGCATTGAAAACTGCCGAGCCGCCTGGCGAAGCTCCGCGCCAACTGCAACCTAAGCCAAGCTGGGGGATCGATGCAGAATCGTCTCCACGTCACCGTGGCGGTCTCCAAGCTGCATCGGACGGACTACACCAATCGGATCCTGACGTGTCCGCTCCGAATCGGCAGCCGCCGGAGAAGATCGCTCATCCAGTTGTGGCGAAATCAAGCGCTAAGCTCGGCAAGATTCTCCTGCCAGCTGCACTGGTGTTGACCTGTGGAGGCGCCTACCTGAAAGTGCCGCGTGCGCAATGGCGTCAGAACCTGCACGTGCTATATGCCTATGCAGTGCATTCAGGACACGCTTGGCTCAACCCGCAACCCGCGGCTCCGCCTCAAATCGCTGCCCATGAGAATTTTGGCCAGGCGGGTGATGAGTACAAGTTGCCAGTTCCCGAAAACATCCCCGACGCCACCACTGACCCCTCGCAGATTCACGTCCTTCCGGTAGTGGACCCCACCGCCAAGCCGACAAATGGCTCGTTGGGGAACTCCGGGCCGAATCAGATTGACCCTGGCAACACTGGTCCCAGCGATCAAGAGCCGAACGGACAGATCCAGTCCGCACAAACCCAGAGTGCACAAGTTCGTGGGGAAGAGAATCCGGCGCCGGTGACGCAGATTCCCGCTGATAACCAGCCGGTTGGCGTCTCCCCCGGCAATGGTTCCAGACTCTCCTCACCGGTTGCTTCCCAGCCGCAGCAGCTGAGCTCGAATCCATCGAACGCACCCGCACCCTCGATGCGAACCCCCTCTCCACCGGCCCCGCAGAGTCATCCACAGGGGCATCCGACGTCCATCACAACCAGCGCCGGAATTCCTCGTAGCCTTCAGTCCCTGAGCGCTGCAATGACTCCAGCGGCAGGAGGCAACAAGCCGGCCGAGGCCGCACTGCCCTCGATCGGACCGGTCGATCTACCCGAGGCTACGGCACGGGCACTTCTGGCGCAACAAGTTGAGCCCACCTATCCCGAGTCGGCGCGGGCCAGCCGGCAGCAGGGCACTGTAGTTTTGCAGGTACTCATTGGCCGTGATGGGGCTGTTGAAGAAGTCAAGTTCCTGCAAGGTTCTCTGGCCTTCGCTCGAGCCGCCATCGATGCCGTAAAGCAGTGGCACTTCAAACCGTATTCTTTCAATGGACGACCCACCGTCGCACGCACCACCCTCACTCTCACCTTCAAACCCACGTCCTGATTCTGGAAAAAGGCAGGGTGACAGAGTAGGACGTCTCTCGTCTCATAATCAGAGTGATCTGGTGCGCCCGAACCTACCGAAGGTGGCGGCCGGCTGCGACTGGGGGCCGATCCTTAGACTCAAGCCCGAGTATTCTGAGAGGGTTACCGAAGAGGCGTAAATTGAGCAGCCGAGGAGCAAAAACCCGCATCTACTAAGGATATAATGACAATAGGTCCTTGGGAAGTAATCCCGTCCTAGAAAACGACCAACTCTGATGTCTATGAAAATCAAAGCCGCGATTCTTGTCTCGTCCTTCGCCGTCCTGTTGTTTGTTGTAGTCGGGTCCATGGGAGGCGTGCACGCCTCCTCGAACGACGGCGCTTACCGCCAGTTGCAGGTTTACAGCGAGGTTCTCTCGCGCGTGCGCAGCGAGTACGTCGAAGAGCCCAACATTCCCAAAGTGACCGATGGCGCCCTGCACGGCCTGCTCGAGTCCCTGGATTCCAATTCCAGCTACCTGACCGCTGAGGCCTACAAGCAGTATAAGACTCATAAGCAGGAGTCGAAGGGAGAGATCGGCGCAACCATCTCGAAGCGCTTTGGTTACGCGGACGTTGTCTCAGTATTGCCCGGTTCGCCTGCTGAAAAAGCGGGCATAGAATCGACGGACATTTTCGAGTCGATCGAGGGTCAGAGTACCCGCGACATGTCATTGGCCGAAATTCGTAACGTGCTTTCTGGGCAACCCGGCTCGAACGTGACGGTTTCTGTTGTCCGCGCACGGCGGGCGGAGCCCCAGAAAGTGGTTATCACCCGCGACGTCGTCAGCATTGCTCCGGTTGCCGAGAAAATGATAGAAGATGGTATCGGCTACATTAAGGTTGACGCTCTTACCAAGGGCAAGACCCAGGAGATCGCCGGCAAGATCAAGTCCCTCGAGCAGTCCGGCGCGAAGAAGCTCATCCTGGATTTGCGTAATGATTCCGACGGAGAAGAGGCTGAGGGCATCTCGACCGCAAATCTCTTCCTCAATCATGGAACCATCACGTACCTGCAAGGCCAAAAGCATCCTCGCGAGGCCTTCAACGCCGAGCCTTCGAAGGCTATAACCACCCTTCCCATAGCTGTCCTCGTTAATAAGGGTACGGCCGGGGCGGCTGAGATTGTCGCGGCAGCGATTCTCGAAAACGCCCGCGGCGATGTAGTCGGCGAAAAAACCTTCGGTGACGGTTCGGTGCAGAAAACCATCGATCTGCCCGACGGCTCCGCCTTAATTCTGTCCGTGGCCAAATACTATTCGCCCAGCGGCAAAGCCATTCAGGACGCATCGGTCACGCCTACTGTGGTGGTGGCTGACGCAGAAGATACCGTTGGTCCGGAGGACGACGAGCAGGAGACAACTCCTCAGCCCGAAGCCAAGCCCAAGAATACGCAGGATGACCAACTAAAGAAGGCGGTCGAAGTGTTGAAGAGTCACAACGGCTAGGCGGTTCGATCTTGCTCCATGTTTGGCAAGTTGATCGCGCATCTTCGAGATGCGCGATTTTTTTGGTTCCGCTATTTCGTCCGGCTGCGCTATTCGTGGCCGCCCACTCGACTCCCTGTTATCCTGACCACATCCGCCAATGAAAAGGCTCTACGAAGATCTTCCACCGGTGGAGATTGCGGGACGGAAGCTGGTGGGCCGCGTCCTCTTCGGTCTGTTGTTTCTGATGGCTGCGCTGGTCGGCGCCACGGCCGGACTCATGCTCGTCTACACCACGGATCTTCCTCAAGTCGACGCTCTCGAGGCTTACCGTCCCAGCTCAATCACCGAACTCTATGACGATCACAGCCGTGTGATTGGGTCCTTTGCCTTGCAACGCCGTGTCGTTGCCACTTACGAAGATTTCCCGTCCGTATTGCGGGACGCGCTGGTCTCCATAGAAGACAAAGACTTCTATCGTCACTCCGGCATTAATTTCTGGCGGATCGTCGGCGCTGCTTACCGCGATATTGAGTCTGGAGGCCGGCTGCAGGGCGCTTCCACGCTCACGATGCAACTGGCGCGCAACCTCTTCCTTTCGCCCGATCGCTCCTTTCACCGCAAGGTACAGGAAACCATGCTGGCGATTCAGATTGAGCGTCGCTTCACCAAGCCGCAAATCTTCACGCTCTATGCCAATCAGATTTTCCTCGGTCATGGTGTTTACGGATTCGAGGCCGCTTCTGAATATTACTTCAGCAAGCCGGCAAGAAGTCTGACGCTAACTGAAGCCGCGCTGCTCGCCGGCCTGCCCAAGGGACCAGGCATCTACTCACCCATCAACCATCCCGAGCGCGCCCAAAAGCGGCGCAACCTGGTCATCAATGCCATGCTGGAGGATGGAAAAATCACGGCCGCACAGGCCGCCGACGCTCGCTCCGCGCCGGTCGCTTTGCATGTGCAACACGATCCCAATTCACTGGCGCCGTATTTCGTCGAAGAGATTCGCCGCTACCTCGAAACAAAGTACGGTGCCGATCAGGTTCACGAAGGCGGATTGCGCGTCTACACTTCGCTGGACACGGATTTACAGAAAGCCGCGAACCAGTCGGTGCTCGACGGCCTGGCGGCTTACGAGCACCGTCACGGCTGGAAGGGACAATTGGAAAATGTTCTTGCCCAGGGAATTGTCCCCAACCGTTATCAGCATGCCGACTGGGATAGCGAGCCCGAGGTCAATGGATACATCCATGCGCTGGTCACCGGCGCCGGCGCCGGGATTGCCACCTTCAGGTTTGGCCGCTATACCGCCGCGATCGGCCAGCCCGACGTAGCCTGGACCAAGCAGAAAATTCAGGCCATGCTCAAAGTTGGCGACATTTGCTACGTAAGGATTCTTACTCTCAGCGCCAACGGCGCGGCGCGGGTGAGTCTGGAGCAGGACTCCGGAGCCCAGGGCGCTTTGGTCGCCATCGACAACGCTACCGGCGCCATCAAGGCCATGGTCGGCGGACGTGACTTCAACGACTCCAAGTTCAACCGCGCAACCCAGGCGCTGCGCCAGGTCGGATCATCCTTCAAGCCCTACGTGTACGCGACGGTGATCGATCAAGGCGCCAGCCCTGATGACACCATCCTTGATGAGCCCATAACTTTCGAAACCGCTTCCGGACCATACTCTCCCCACAATTACGACGAAAAATTCGAAGGCATCATCACCTTGCGCCGTGCGCTTGCACAGTCGCGTAACATTCCCGCGTTGAAGCTGGCCAACAAGGTCGGGATCAAGAGTGTCATCGACTACGCCGAGCGCTTCGGCATTACCTCCAAGTTGCCGCCATATCTGCCGGTGGCACTGGGATCGGCCGAAATCACGCTCATCGAGCAGACCTCCGCCTACAGCGTGTTCCCCAACGACGGAGTCCGAATCACTCCGCGCTACATCACCAAGGTGACCGACTACGAGGGCCGCGTGTTGGAAGAAGATTTCCCCGAAGTCAAAGATGCCATCAGCTCCCGGACCGCGCGCATCATGACCGGCATGCTCCATGAAGTGGTGATGCATGGGACCGCGATCGCTGCCTCGAAGATGCCGTTCCCGATCGCAGGCAAAACCGGCACCACCAATGATTTCACCGACGCCTGGTTCGTCGGATTCTCGCCCTCAACCACTTGCGGAGTCTGGGTCGGCTACGATGAAAAAAAATCTCTGGGAGCAAAGGAGACTGGAGCCCATGCCGCTCTCCCCATCTGGATGAATTTCATGATCGCCGCCATGTCCAGCAAAGACATGGCCGGAAAAGATCCCGGCGACTTCCAGCCCCCACCCAACTCGCCCGCAAGTCCGTCCCAAAAAGTCGACACGCCCGACACCGCCCCCGCCACAGAAGAAGCGCACTGAGACGAGAACCACCACGACTCCCGTAGGGGCGAGCAAGGCTTGACAGCGCTCGTCCATTGCCCCACCGCGAGCTCTATGCCACCGAGGCCGCACCGCTGATTTCTTTCGATCGCCGTAACCGCGCCACCACCAGTCGTATTTCCTCAAGAGTAATCTCGGGCGGCAACGATTCCTGCAAAGGCTTCAGCCATTCCACCCCGAGTTGCGCGCAAGCCGCCTCAATGATCGCCGCGCGATCTTTATCCACCCACGCGGCCTGAAACTCGACTTCCCCTTTTTCCACCAGATTAGCAATCATCCCCACCACCGTTCTCACCTGCCGCCCGCGGATGGTGGCAATCTTCTCGATGCTTCGGCCTTCCGCCAGCAAGCGCAAGGTCTCATCTGCGGGCTTGGAAGTTTTCGCGCTCGGAGTGCTTGCCCGTGCGCCTCGACGAAATCGCCCTAGGGCCTGGAGAATCGGCACGCCATATTTCTCGACCTTGCGCTCACCGAACCCCGAAATGTTTCGTAACTCGGCCAGCGATGCGGGAGGCCGCCTGCAAAGTTCATCGAGCGCAGTGTCATACATAACGATAAACGCCGAAACTCCTTGCTCCTTCGCCGTCACCCGCCTCCACTCGCGAAGATATTCGCGCAACTGGGGATCAACCGCCGCCGTTGCAGATTTTGTCCCAGCCTCAACCGGAATCCGGGCCTGCTGGGCTCCGGGCTGCGCCGCTTCCTTCGCCGGACCTCGCCCAATCCGCAGCGGACTCGCCACCGCTGGTGCAAACCGTTTCCGCTTAGGCCGAACTCCCTCGACCGGGGCAGACAACCATCCCGGCGCTGACCCGCAAACATCACAAGCCCCACAGTCCTCCCGCTTCAGTCGCTCACCAAAATGCAAACAAATCTGCCGGTGTCGGCAAGCATTCGAATCCACAAACCGCCGAATGATGTGATAGCGCTCCCAAGACCGCTCTTTCTCCGCGGCATCGGTAATTTTCCCAATAAAGAAAGCCAGCAAGCCCGCATCACGCTGCTGCCAAAGTAGGATGCAATCCGCCGAATGGCCATCCCGCCCGGCGCGCCCCGCCTCCTGGTAGTACTGCTCAATCGACTTCGGCAGCGCCAGATGAATCACCGCCCGCACCGTCGCCTTATTAATTCCCAATCCAAACGCAATCGTGCCCACCAAAACGCGCACTTCGTCCGACATCCACCGTTCCTGATTGCGTTTGCGAGCCTCCGTCTCCATCTTCCCGTGATACGGCAGCGCAGCAATCCCCCGCTCCTCGAGATAGTCCACCGTCTCTTCCACGCGCGCAATGGTCGGAGCGTACACAATCACGTTGCCATCCCTGTAGTTGCGCAGCCCGCGCACCAGCAAATCCATCTGTTCGCCGCCAGCGCATTCCCGCACCAGATAGCGCAAGTTAGAACGATGAAAGCTCGCAATATACTTGTCCGGATTTCGCAACTGTAGCTGTGCCAGGATGTCATGCCGCACCTGCCGCGTAGCACTCGCCGTAAAAGCGGCAATCGGACGCTCGGCAAAATGCGTCCGCAGCCGGCTAAGCTGCCTGTATTCTGGACGAAACTCATGCCCCCACTCAGAAATACAATGAGCCTCATCAATGGCAAAAAATGCCACCGGAACCTGCCGCAGCCAGCCTACGGTATCTGCTCGAGCTAGCCGCTCCGGAGAGAGATAAAGTAGCCGATACTCCCCCGCCCGCGCCTTGCCCATCACCGCCGCTTGCGCATCAGCCGCCAAGGTGCTGTTCAACACCGCCGCCGGAATCCCCATTTGCGCCAAAGCCGCCGCCTGATCCTGCATCAACGCAATCAAGGGAGAAATCACCACTGCCGTCTTCCCCGACACCAGAGCCGGCAACTGATAGCACAACGATTTGCCCCCGCCCGTCGGCATCACCACGCAAGTATCGTGCCCCGCCAGCAAGCTGCGAACAATCCGCTCCTGCAGAGGACGAAACGAACTGTACCCCCAATACCGCCTCAGGGGGCTGATCAGATCGGTTTCCAACTTAGGCGGAGAAGCGGTGGTTACTGCGAGCGGGTCGATCTGCCGCTTCGGGTCAGAACTCCTGTCTACAATCGCCACGCCCACAGTATAGGTGCACAACCGCTCCTACCCGACGCTTCATGATCGATTGACGATGCCCTTTCCCGAATTCGGATTGCGGCTCCCAGAACAGCGGGTCTGGCAGAAGGCAGACTCGTAGCGCTGCCAACCCTGCGCCTCCGCCCTTTTTGGGACGCCCCTGCGCTGCTTGAAAGCCGTAGCCTGCAAAGCCAACAGGGTGTACCATCCTCTTGTCTTCCTAGTGGACGAACGAATAGACGGCTTTATAGCTAAGAGAACCTTTTTGGCAAACCCGAGAACCGCTGCTCATTGTTTCTCCGGGCCGTGCGCGACGGAACGCGCCTTGCCCTCCCTGTCGGGTTCTCGGCCGGCCACTAGGAGGCCCCGTGCTACTTAGTCTGAAAAATTCCATCCTGCGTTCCCCAGTCACCAAAACACCGTTGCGATTAGCCTTGTTTTTAGTGTTGTGCGTCACCATGGCGCCGGCGCAAAAACCTTCGCAAGATGCAGGTGGCCTTCCCAAGTACGACCTCCATTCCGAAATGAAAACCAAAGGAGTGGTGGACGAAGTAAAGCTCCTTCCTCTAGGAGCTAAAAGGGACATCACAGAGCTCATCATCAAGAATGGGGACGACAAGGTCTACATCTACGTCTGCCCCAAAGCATTTCAAGAAGAGATGGGCATCAATTTCGTCAAAGGTGACGAGATTGCAGTCACGGGTTCAAAAGTCAAACTGGAGGCCTTGGACATAATCCTCGCCCGGCAATTGGTAAGGGGCCCCGATACTCTCCTGTTCCGAGACGACAAGGGCAACCCAGTGTGGGATTGGCGCACAGGAAAGTGATCAGGTGGGTCACGAAAGATAGCCTCCACCTTCGGAAGCAATGACCGGTTTTGAAGCGAGCACGGCTTGCGGCTCTTAGCCTTCCCTGCATCAGGGCACGACTTCCCATAACCCGCCAGCTTCACTCTCCGCAACACCCAGTTTTCCGCCGGGAACATCTCCCGCCGAATTGTTTCCGCTGATCCGAACACGCATTCTTTCCAACCGCTATAATCGCTGCGCCATGAAACACGAAGACAAACTGGCCGAACTCAAGAAACGCAATCGCCTTGCCGAACAAGGCGGCGGCGAAAAGCGCCGCGAACGGCAGCACAAAGAAGGGAAGATGTCGGCGCGGGAGCGCATCGAGTTTCTGCTGGACGACGGCTCTTTCGAGGAGACCGACAAATTGGTCACGCATCGCTGCAATGATTTCGGAATGGCCGAGCAAAAGTACTATGGAGATGGTTTCATTACGGGCTATGGACGGATCGAGGGTCGGCTGGTGTATGTGTTCGCGCAAGATTTTACCGTGTTTGGTGGGTCGCTGTCCGAGGCGAATGCGGCGAAGATCGTGAAGATCATGGACCTTGCGGCGAAGACGGGCGCGCCCGTGATTGGGCTGAACGACTCAGGCGGCGCGCGTATTCAGGAGGGCGTGATGTCACTGGCGGGCTACGCCGACATTTTTCTGCGCAATACCCTCTACAGCGGTGTGGTGCCGCAGATTTCGGCGATCATGGGACCGTGCGCAGGCGGGGCGGTATATTCGCCGGCCATTACAGATTTCGTTTTCATGGTGGACAAGACTTCTTACATGTTCATCACGGGGCCGGACGTGATCAAGACGGTCACGCATGAGGACGTCACCAAAGAACAACTGGGCGGCGCCATGACGCACAACGAAACCTCAGGCGTGGCACACTTTTTGGCGCACGACGATGCTGAATGCTTGAAAATGGTGCGGGAGCTTTTCAGCTTCCTGCCCTCAAACAATATCGATGATCCGCCGCGGAAAGCTTCGTCGGATCCGATTGACCGCGCCGACGGTGCGCTGGACAACATCGTGCCCGAACAGTCGAACCTGCCTTATGACATGAAGGAGGTGATTCATGCGGTTGTAGATGACGGCTATTTTTTTGAGGTGCAGGATCACTACGCCAAGAACATCGTGGTAGGCTTCGCACGGTTGGACGGCCGCCCGATTGGGATCGTGGCTAACCAGCCTGCGATGCTGGCGGGAACGCTCGACATCAATGCATCCATCAAGGGCGCGCGTTTCGTCCGCTTCTGCGACTGCTTCAACATTCCTCTGGTGACGTTTGAGGATGTGCCAGGGTTTCTGCCGGGAACAGCACAGGAATACGGCGGCATTATCAAGCACGGCTCGAAGCTGCTTTATGCCTTTGCTGAGGCGACCGTCCCGAAGGTCACCGTGATCACTCGCAAGGCTTATGGGGGCGCGTATTGCGTGATGGCGTCAAAGCACATCCGCACTGACGTGAACTACGCTTGGCCGAGCGCCGAGATCGCGGTCATGGGTCCAGAGGGCGCGGTGGATATCGTGTACAAGCGCGAACTGGACCGGGCCGCAAACGGGAGCGCGTTGAAAAAAGCGGAACGGCAAACTGTGCGCAACGGCAAGATCGAAGAATTTCGCGAACGCTTTGCCAACCCCTACGTGGCAGCGGAGCACGGGTTCGTGGACGCCGTGATCCAGCCACGGGAAACGCGCAAGAAACTAATTCAGTCGCTGGCAATGCTCGAGACTAAGCGCGACAAGAATCCTCCGAAAAAGCACGGAAATATACCGTTGTGACTGAGTTCACAGCAGACTCCCGCCGATGGCATCAGATCGGCTGGCGTTAAATCTGAGCTCTTAAATCTCTTGAATTACTTCGCAGGAATCAGCGCATAAGGGCTGGAGGCTCGATATCGTTTTTCAAATTCTTCAGGGTGCAAAGCGTTTTCACGTCAGTGATCCGGTCGACGGCGAGAATGCCATCGAGGTGGTCAATTTCATGTTGGAGAAGCTCCGATAGATTCTGGTCGTCGCTTGCCTGAACCTCATGCCACTCGGCGCGAGGATCTTGATAACGGACAGTGATTGCGCGGTGCCGTTCCACTTGCATAAAGATTGAAAAAAACTCAGGCAAGCGTCCCAGACGACGATCTTCTCTGCACTGCGCTCGATAATTTCCGGGTTCACTAATGGCCAGGCTTCGGCAGCAGGCAATTGCAGGAAGATCACCCGGAGGCCCACACCCAGCTGGGGTGCGGCGATACCGCGGCCGTAGCCCGTCCTAGTCCGCCAATGGGCAAGAGTATCGGCGAGACCTCTGACCAGCACGCTCACCTCGGGCAAGCTTGGATCCTTTACCGGGCTGGCGGTTTCGCGCAATCGCGGGTCACCTAGTTGAACGATGGGTCGGATGGGCATGGGCAATTCTCCATTGTCTGCTATCGATGACTTGGGCTTGCCGGATTTTACCTGGTTGTGACCGGAGGATCAGATCCAATCGGCAATCTATCTTGCGATGGCGGCGTCGAACAGGTTGAGGAATTCCAGCTTTTTTTCGGCGGGCAGGAATGACGCCTCGAAGGAGTTGCGGGCGAGCTCGCGGAGGTGCTCGTCGGTGAAGCCAAAGGCTTGCTGCGCGAGCTGATATTCGTGCGACAACGTGGTGCCGAACATGGCTGGGTCATCCGTGTTCAGCGTGATCATGAGGCCATGATCGAAGTATTGCTTCACCGGGTGTTCAGAGACGGTCTTGCAGCAGCCGGTGCGGAGGTTGCTGGTAATGCAGGTTTCGATGGGCACTTGACGTTGGGCGAGTTCCTCAAGAAGGTCAGGGTCGTGCGCGGCAGTCAGGCCGTGACCGATGCGCTCGGCTCGCAGGTTGATCGCTCCCCAGATGGATTCGGGGCCTGCGGTCTCTCCGGCGTGCGCGGTTAGGTGAAGGCCGTTGTCGGCGGCGTAAGCGTAGGAATCGCGGAAGAGTTCTGGCTGGGCCTTCTGTTCGTCGCCGCCAATTCCAACCGCGATCACGTTGCGGTCGCGATAGCGGACGGCTAGCTCAAATACCTTTTGCGCAGCTTCGGCTCCGAAGTGGCGGACGGCGTCGAAAATCCACAGCACCGAGATGCCGAAGTCGCGCTTACCACGCTGGCGTCCGCGTTCCAGTCCTTCGAAGATCGCAGGGAAATCCTGATTCCGCCACAGGCAGACTCCCACCGAAACGTAGATCTCGGCGTGCAGAATGTTTTCTTCCTTCAATTGCCGCATGAGGCTGTAGGTAATGAGTTCGTAGTCCTCCGGCGAGCGCAGATGCTCGGTGATGGCCTTGAAGGCCATCAAGAAACCGTCGAAGTCTGGATAACGATAGAGTTTTTCGACTTCGGCGAGCGAACCAGACCCCCCGTGGCGATGTTTAAGTTCGAGCAGGGTAGCGGCATCAATGGCGCCCTCGAGGTGCAGATGCAGTTCGGCCTTGGGCAGGAGGCGGATGAAGCTGTTGGGCCGGTCGGGCGCAGCGGACATGATTCAGATTGTAGATTGTGGACAGCATATTTGCGAGGGAGAGAAACTCACAGGGCGAAGCAGAGCGTGGAATGCGGGGGGAAGACTCTTGAGGCTGGTTGCGGCTGACACTACCTCTTCCCGAACTCACTGCGGTGGCGGCTGTAGAAGATGTAGATCAGCAAGCCCAGCCCGAGCCAAATCACAAAGCGCAGCCAGGTGATGACGGTGAGACCGGTCATCAGGCCGCCGCACAACACGATTGAGACCAACGGGAACCATGGAACGAAGGGCACTTTGAACACCCGCTTGCGGTCGGGTTGAGTGCGGCGCAGGATGATCACGCCCAGTGACACCAGAACAAACGCAAAAAGCGTGCCGATGTTCGTGAGATCCGCGGCATCGCTGATGGCAAAGATTCCGGCGGGGATACCGACGGCAAAACCGGCGATCCAGGTGGAGTAATGAGGCGTCTTGAACTTAGCGTGAACCTTGGAGAATAGCTTGGGAAAAAGGCGGTCGCGCGACATGGCATACCAGATGCGAGCTTGGCCGTATTGGAAGACCAGGAGCGATGAAATCATCCCGGTAAGCGCTCCGATCACGATGATCGAACGAGACCATCGGCTGGCGCCGAGCACTTGCAACGCGTACGCCACGGGGGCCTGGGCAGCTTCTCCGGAGACGAAGGTGGTGTACTTCATCATGCCCAACAGCACGATGGAAACGCCGACATAGAGAATAGTGCAGACGATCAACGAGCCGATAATGCCGATGGGCAAATCACGCTGCGGGTTGCGCGCCTCCTCGGCCGCGGTAGAAACGGAATCGAAGCCGATGTAGGTAAAGAAGACGATGGCACCACCGGTGACGACGCCTCCGAATCCGGAAGGCGCGAAGGGGTGCCAGTTCGAGGGATTTACTAGTGCGCCACCGACGACCAAGAAGATCAAGATCGCGCCAATCTTGATGGCGACCATCACGTTATTAGCCTCCGCGGATTCGCGCACCCCGCGCACTAACAGCACCGTGAGTATGAAAATGATCACGAAAGCTGGCACGTTGAAATAAGAGCCTGTCCAGTGGCCCGCTTCCCAGACCGGCGTGGACCATTTGTCGGGCAAGTGCAGGCCAAAGGATTCCAATTGTGCCTTGGTGTAGGCGCTGAAGCCGATGGCAACCACGACGTTGCTGACAACGTATTCCAGGATCAGGTCCCAGCCGATAATCCAGGCGAAAATTTCGCCCAGCGTGGCGTAAGAGTACGTGTAGGCGCTGCCCGCGATGGGAATCATCGATGCCAATTCGGCGTAGCAGAGTCCAGCGAAGCTGCAAGCCAGGGCTACCAGAAAGAATGAGATGGCGATCGAGGGACCCGCGGGCGGGCGTCCGTGCATGAGGACTTGCGCCGTCCCTCCGCCGCGAAGCAAGTTCACGATGAGATCGAGAACTTGCGCGTGCAGGATGGATGGCGCCTGGAAGTATTCTCCGGCGGCGGCGGTGCCCGTGAGCACGAAAATGCCGGAGCCAATGATGGCTCCAATGCCCAGGGCGGTCAGCGACCATGGCCCAAGCGTTTTCTTCAGACGGCGTGCGGGATCTTCCGCTTCGGAAATCAGCTTGTCGATCGACTTGCAACAGAAAAGCTGGCTAGACGAGGTTCGGATAACATTATCCGCTGAAGGCTCAGTCGTGGTTGGTGGTTGTGCCAAAAGGTTGTTAATCTCCTGAACCCAGCTCTGGGCCGCTAGCCCTTAGCCATAGCTGACGAAGGTCCGGTTCCCCGAACCGCTGCCGTAAATGCTAAGCGCTCCATGGCAATTGCTGCCTTTACCGTTTCGCCTGACCGCGCGCCAGCTTCTTCACCTTGGGCTTCTTCGATCCACGTGCGTAGTCGCGGGGCTTTTTTGGCTTTTCCGCTTTAGTCTTCTTGCGGGCGGCACGGCGGGCTTTCTTGCGTTCTTCTTTGCTTAGTGATTTTGTATTTGCCATGAATGCTTTCTTGGATTGAATTTGTAATCGTAATTTTGTAACTTGAAAATCGGGACGCTCAACTTTGCATGAACAATTTGCCCGATTACCAAATTACCCAATTACTCAATCGTCTCAAGCCCGCTCCAACTGGGCATACTTCTCCACCAGCTTCTTCAACCCGAAGCGAGGAAATTGTACCGTAATCTTGGCTTCTTCGCCCTCCCCTTCGCGCTGGTAGACGGTTCCTTCTCCGTATTTGGGATGGCGGACCTTCTGGCCGGGACGAAAGCCGCGCTTGCCAGTGGGCTTTTCTACAGGCGTTTTCGGGACCGTGAATTTTTTGCCACGCGAAGTGAAGAACTCGGCGATGTTCTCGATAGAGTTGAAGGGTTTTGCCGGCACTGTGGGTTTCTGGCGGGATCGATTGGCCGCGATGCTGCCGGCATGATCGCGGACTCGCCAACTCGTGCTTTGATCCTCGTCTTCGTAGGAATAGTGTGCGGAAGTGTGATCTGCGATACCCGACGGCGTGGACAAAGCTTGCCCTGAACCTATCCAAGAGGCACCTGCCCCCACCGTCGATCGGCTGCGGCGCGGCGCACCCAACTCTTCGATTAGGGCTGCTGGCACTTCTTCCAGGAAGCGCGATGGCACGCTGGCTTCCGGCAGGTCAGTCCCGTATCTCCGGCGGTAGACGGCCCGCGTGAGGATAAGCTGATCCATTGCGCGGGTCATGCCCACGTAGCAGAGGCGGCGCTCTTCTTCGACGTCGTCGGGCTGCAGCATGGTGCGCGAATGCGGGAAAAGTCCTTCCTCGAGACCGCTAAGGAATACCAGCGGGAACTCCAGGCCCTTGGCGGCATGCAGGCTCATGAGCGTGATTTGCGCGCGCGCGTCGTAATCGTCAGCGTCACTCACCAGAGCGGCATGATCCAGGAACTGGTCGAGAGTTTCGGCGCGGTCGCGCGAGTCCATGGCCGCATTAAGCAATTCGCGTAGGTTTTCGATGCGCGAATAAGCTTCAGGAGTATCTTCTTCTTCCAGCTGCTTAATGTAGCCGGTGCGGTCGATGAGGAACTTGAGGATCTCGGCGCTGGAGACGGTAGGGGTCGGGAAGTGGCTGGAGAATTCCAGCCCAGCAGCATCTGGCGGAATGTCCAGCTGGGGGTTTGCGTGGTCTGCGCCCGGCGGGACGCGGGTGCTGTCTCCCACGGCGGCCTCGTTACCCGCATAGCTTCGAGCGAAATCGAAGGCCGTATTGTCGAACTCGGTCGGATCGAACGCAGTAGCGTCTCCGTTCATTGTGGCTGATTCCGTTGCGGCATCCGCAGACGCGGGCGAGTCGCCCGCGCCCACACTTTCTTCCAATCGCTCGACAAAAGTTCCGGCTAGCATGGCACGGGCGTCTTCAATGAGCCGCTGGAAGTTCCGCACTGCAGCGAGGGCGCGCTGAGGCAGGAGCTGACGACGAATGGCCTCGCCAATTGCGCCCCATAACGACAGCCCTGTTTCCAGGGCGAGCCGTTCCAGAGTATCAATCGTACCCTTGCCGATGCTGCGCGTCGGAGTGTTGATGACACGCAACAGCGAAATCGAATCATCCGGATTCAAGACGACTTTGAGATACGAGAGCATGTCTTTGATCTCGGCGCGCTCGTAAAACGAGAAACCTCCGACCACGTGATACTTCAGACCGTAACGGCGCATGGCCTCTTCAAACAGGCGCGACTGGGAGTTCGTGCGGTAGAGGACTGCCGCGCGGGCGGCCTCTCCGCGATGCGCGGCTTCGCGGACGTAGCGGGCAATCCAGTCGGCCGCGAAGAGAGCTTCGTTCTCGCCGTCGGGGGCTTCGTAGTAGCCGATCTTGGTCCCGCCCTGGTGCGAGGTCCAAAGATTTTTTCCTTTGCGCCGGATGTTGTTTGCCACCACAGACGACGCCGCCTGGAGGATGTTCTGCGTGGAGCGGTAGTTCTGTTCCAGGCGAATGATCTTGGCCTCAGGAAAATCCTTTTCGAACTCGAGGATGTTGCGAATGTCGGCTCCGCGCCACGAGTAGATCGACTGATCTTCATCGCCAACGGCGCAGAGATTGTGTCGTGTGCCCGCCAGCATCAGCATGAGCTCGTATTGCGGACGGTTAGTGTCCTGATATTCGTCGACCAGGAGGTATTGAAAGCGGCGGTTGTAATACTCGCGCACCGGCGCGGACGACTTTAGCAGACGAACGGCGTCGAGCAGCAAGTCGTCGAAATCGAGGGCATTGGCCTTGCGTAGCTCCTTTCGATATTCCGCGAACAGATGCGCGATCCTTTCCGTCTTGGGATCGGCCGATCGCAGGTAGAGTTCCTGCGGATCAAGCATGTGATTTTTCGCCCACGAGATTCGCGAGAGCACGGTGCGCGGAGTGAGTTGCTTGTCGTCGAGACCAAGGCGCTTCATGGTCGATTTCACCACGGAGAGTTGGTCGGCCTCGTCGTAAATGACAAAGTTTTTAGTATGTCCGATGGGCGGCTGACCGGGCGTGGATGAAGGAATGCGCAGGGCCTCAATGTCGCGGCGGAGAGCGCGCACGCAGAAGGAATGGAACGTCGAGATGACCGGTTTGGCGATGCTCAAGCCGCCCACTAGTTTGTCGACGCGCTCGCCCATCTCAGCAGCGGCCTTGTTTGTGAACGTCATCGCCAGGATGGATTCCGGCATAATCCGCAGATTTTCGATGAGATGGGCAATGCGGTAGGTAATGACACGCGTCTTGCCGCTACCCGCACCAGCAAGAATTAGCACCGGGCCTTCCGTAGTTTCCACGGCTTCGCGCTGCTGCGGGTTAAGTTGGTCGAGAAAAGACAATGCGGGAGTGGCTCCGGAGTTGGTACTTAGATTTTACAGGGTATTGAGGAGGACCGGAGCGGGAGCCGGGAAGGAATTATCCCGCCGCTCTTGTGGCCTCGCACCCCCGGCACGGGCAAACTTCGCGAAGCAACTGCCATGAGTAAATACCCAAGTCGTGCCCATCGTTCCATTTGAACCGGATGGCGTATTTGCCGATTCCTTCGGCAGAGACCGGCTTGGCGGAGGGCTTGAACATGGGCAGCGCGCCCGGAACGGGTTTCGCAGGCTCGCCCGGCTGGCGGCCGGTTTTGTCGCGTGCTTCATTGCACAGGGCGCAGGGGCAGGCGTCGCGGAGATAGGCGAAGTTGTAATGCGAGCGGTGACCGTCCTTCCACTCGATGTCAACGCCCGTTCCGGTCGTGAGATTCACGTTCACGGACTTGGGATCTGTGGCTGCCGTGGGGGCCTGAAGTGGGGACTGCATGGGTTCAGTATCGCATAGGGTGATCGGTCACCGACTTGACTCTTATATGGATTGCCCATTTGGGCGACAGCGGCCCATCCATGGGGGTAGAGCAGGGAACAGGAATAGCAGAAAGAGCAGCAGGATTGTGGCTCCAATAATGCGTTTCCAGCTTCGCAACCTGGTCAACCACGCTAACTAAGCGTCTAACAAAACCCTCCACCACGAGAGCTCACGTGCGCTTACTGCAGCTTCGCGTACTCCGCTCTGGCTTCCTTCAGGATGGGGATGTTGGAGTCGGCGTCTTTCCAGAGATTAAGAAAGTCCTGGTAAGCGGCTTTTGCTTTCGTCTTGTCGCCGGAGAGCGTGTAAGCGCGCCCGAGTCCGACGCGCGCCAGGGTAGCCAGCGGGAAGTTGACTACCAGGCCGCGATGATCGAGGAACTTCTGGAACTCCGCGGCCGCAGCGCTGCCGTTGTGCGCCGCCAGATACGCGTACCCGCTCAGGTAGGCGGGATAGAGTGTTCCGAACTGGGCAGGAGGTGGCTGCCCCTGCTCGTAGGGAGCGGCGGCTTCCAGGGAAACGAGCGCCTCGGCGGAGTTGCCTTTCGCCAAGTCGATCGCCGCCTTCAGAGTCGGCAGCCAATAGACTTTCAGCACGGTGTTGAAGGGGTTGGTCTTTTCCAGTTCATCGATCATCGTCTTCGCACGGGCGGTATCTCCGGCGCGCGACAGGGCCAGGCTCGCCAACACCTTCACATCGCGTCCCGGAGAAGTTGCCAGGGCGGCTGCGACGTTGTGGCGGGCGACCTCCGCATTGCCAAACTCAGCCTCTCGCAAGGCGCCGTTCACCTGCCACAGGGCAGCGGTCTCTTTGGAGTCCACGCGGAGTGCGGAGTCGGCAGCACGACGGGAGAAGTCTCTGGCCTTTGCCAACCGCCCGTAGTACGCCTCCGTATCCGACTGGGCCGAAAGTAAAGGATCTTCGTCTCCCGGCTTGCCTGCGCCCCAGTCAAGTTGCTTCTGCATCCCGGTCGTGTCTGCACGCAGAAACATCAGGTAGTAGGTAAACAATCGCATCGTGCCACTGTCCAACTTCATCCCTTTGGCGCGGTCGAACGTAGCCTGGGCGTCGTCCAGACGATTGAGCGCCATCTGCATAAGAGACAGGTTCGAGAAATTGGTGACCCGGTTGGGTTCCAGATCCTGAGCGATCCGGGTTTCCGCGATGGCTTGTTCATATTGCCCCAGGGCCGCGTAGTTCGCGCCCAGATTGCCGTGAGGTACCGAATCGCGCGGATAGCTCTGGACCCAAAGCTGGTAGGTTTGGGCTTCTTTCTCCAGTTCTCCGGTCACGACGTAGAAGTAGTTTGCGGAGATCCGAAGTTTCTCTTTCTCGCTCACACGATCTTTCAATTCGTAAGCTTTCTTGAGATTTTCGGCCGCCCGGCTGGGTTGCTGGAGGTTGGCGTAGGACAACCCTAACAGCGCATAGGCCATGGGGAAATTGGGATCCAGCTCGATCGCCCGGCGATAAAAAGCAATCCCCTCCGCATCTCCCTGCAGCCGTGTGGTCTTTACGCCCATGCTGAAAGTTTTCAGCGCCTCCAGTGATGAAGTCGTTGCCTCAATGGGGACGTCGAATCTCTGCACCGAAGCTAGCGACTCGCCCAGCCTGGTTCTCATGGAGGAGGCGGCCTTATCCAGAGCCTTGAGGACATCCTCTTTGCTGGGAGCTTCTGCCTGTTCTTTTGCCAGCGTGTCGCCGGTACTGCAGTTGACCGCCTCAAGACCCACGACGTACTGGTTGCCTAAGCGAGAAATCGAACCTCGGAGCAGCGCCTTGGTGCCGGTGCGCAAACAGATTTCCCGCGCCATATCGGGCGTGACGCGCTGGTTAGCCGACCGCCCCATCAACTGCAGAGTCTCTCCCACCCTGCGGTCGGACAGAATGTTGAGGAATGGTGACTGCCCCAGGTCCACGCTCAGCGCCTGTTTCAGAGCATCATCGAAGACGGCATCGCCGGTGGTGTTCTCGAAGTCAGTGAGAACGATCGTGTCTTTTTCAGTGAGTGGCGCAGCCTGCCGCGACCGCCAGTAGTAAGCGCCACCGGCCAGCGCCGCGAGCACAAGCACAGCCACTGACACAAGGCTCTTCCAGCGGGCCGTCGGCGACGCTGCAGTTGGTTGTGCAGGGGAAGACGCCATCCTCTGTTTGTCCGCGGACTCTACCCGGCCGGAACTGGGCCGCCCGGCCTCCTCCGCTCCGGCCGCGACCGCCACCGCCGCTTTACTGGACTCAACTTCGCGTTTTAGCCGCTTCAAGTCTGTGCGCATGTCAGCAGCGTGCTGGTAACGCAAATCGCGGTCTTTCTCTATAGCCTTATTAATGATCTCTTCCAGCTTGGATGGCAGGCTGGGATTCAAGCGGACCGGCGCCAGCGGTTCCTTGTGCAGGATGCAATCAAACACGACGGCCGTCGTTTCCCCACGGAAAGGCACCGCACCGGTCGCCATCTCATAGAGCACCGCGCCGAATGAAAAAAGATCGGTCCGGGCGTCGAGTGACTTGCCGCGGGCTTGCTCGGGCGACATGTAAGCCACCGTGCCGACTGTGGTCCCTGGGCTGGTCAAGTCAACGACAGGTGCACCGGTCTGGGTTGCATCCACAGAGGCACCCGAGCTGTTGGCCACCTTGGCCAGCCCAAAGTCAAGGATTTTGGCGTGTTCACGATCGGTTACAAAAATGTTTGCCGGCTTGATGTCGCGGTGGACAATTCCCTTGGAGTGGGCGGCATCCAAGGCGTCGGCAATCTCAATAGCGAGCGACAGCAGAGTGTCCAAATCCATTGGCCGACCGCCGATGCGATGCTTCAGCGTCAGCCCGTCCAGAAACTCCATCGCGATGTACGACTGCTCGTCACTCTTGCCGATGTCGTAAATGGTGCAAATGTTGGGATGGTTGAGAGCGGACGCGGCACGGGCTTCACGTCGGAAACGTTCCAATGCCTGCGCATCTTGGGACACCTCATCCGGCAGGAACTTGAGCGCGACGAAACGGCCAAGCTCGCTGTCCTCAGCCTTGTAAACCACGCCCATGCCACCGCCGCCCAGCTTTTCGACGATACGGTAGCGCGACATGGTCTGGCCGATCAATGGAAGAGGCCGATCAGTGAGCGACCATATTAGTGAGCCAAGCTGCGGCAAGTCAATGCCTTGCGGGCAAAGCTAACTTCAACCCTCAACCCGCCACCCAATCGACTCGCAGGAAGCGCCAGCAGATCAGAGCCCACCCAGGCATAGAGATGCCTCGTGACTGTCCGCCCGCCTTTCGTAGCGCACGCGCAGTCGCCGCAACTGATTCACCCAAGCGAAGGTCCGTTCGACTACCCATCGCCATCGCCCCAGTCGGCTGCCATCTTCGGGGTTGCGCTTCGCAAGAAAAGGGGGCGATGTGGCGGGCACGCATACCTTGCCGGATTGACTCAGCGTCATAACCACGGTCGCCCAATACGCAATCAGCACCATGGCGCGGTCGTCCCCACTCTCCCCGCAATCTGGGGATGGCGTCAACGAGTGCGAGGGCTTGTCGCGAGTCGTTACGATTGGCTCCGGTCAGTTGAATGGCGAGAGGGACCCCGCGACCGTCGCAGATCAGGTGGATAAACTTCAGAGCGCGCCCCGATGCCAGGCATAACGGGCAAAATTGGCGCCCATTACGGCGTGCAACCGCAAAGATAGTTACACACAACCCGAAAGTCACGCTAACGGTGCCATGGCAATTGTTTTCGTTTACAAAGGATTCCTGGTTACGGGGAGGACAAACAGCCTCTAGCCGTGCCAGGGACCATCGGAGGCGGGACGAGGTCTAGCTCCTTGAGGACCAGTTCACCGCTCTGAGGGATAGACTAGAGAACGATCGCACTCCTCTTTCTTAGCAACCATTTCGGCACAGGCACGTCTATCAGTTGCGGACAATTGCACGCCTAAAGCAGCCCCATGACCCCGGATCTCGCCGCACGGACGCAACAAGATCAACCGACCGACGCGGTGGTCCGCACGATCATCGCCGATGATGAACGACTGGCTCGGGAGAAACTGCGTCTCTTACTGGGCTCGGAACCCAGTGTCGAAGTCGTAGCCGAGTGCGATGACGGCACGCAAACGGTATCAGCGGTCCGCAGCTGCCACCCCGATCTACTCCTGCTCGACATTCAAATGCCGGGCCTGGACGGATTTCAGGTGCTCAGAAAACTCTCGCCCCCCGAAATGCCCGTGGTCATCTTTACCTCGGCCTATGATCAGTATGCGATTCGAGCATTCGAAGCACATGCTCTCGACTACTTGCTGAAGCCCTTCGATCAGGAGCGCCTCCATCGAGCACTAGAGAGAGTTCGATCTGAACTGCACAAGTCGCAAGACCGCGCGATCACCCACCGTATTCTTGATCTCCTCTCGCGCGTCGAGTCCGAAAGACTGCTCGCATCTGAACAGGAGAAACGCTTGGTAATCAAAGCCAGGGGGCGGGTTGTATTCTTGGATCTCGACGAAATCGACTGGGTCGAAGCCGCCGCCAACTATGTACGTCTCAATGTAGGGAAAGAATCCTATCTCCTTCGGGAAACCATTAGCCGCACATCGGAACGCCTGAACCCGGAGCATTTCGTGCGCATTCATCGCTCCGCAATCGTCAATGCGCGAAAGATCAAAGAACTAATACCGGTGAACAGTGGCGAGTATGTGGTAGTTCTGAAGAGTGGCAAGGAACTGTCTTGCAGCCGCGGATACCGCCTCGCCTTGCAGCACTTGATTGAGAACAATTCATAAGACAGCGGATCTTGGCAACTGAGTCGGAAGCGGACTTGGCTTTCCATAACCGAGGGTTCCATCAAACCGTAGCGCCGTCGTGCAGGAACTCTCCTCTTCCTCTTGAAGACCAATGAGCCGTTTTCAACAGTCTTTGCCATGGAACCAAAAGCGCCTACGGTGGCAAGCTTTTTGCGGCTGTCTGTGTAACCCGGATATCAAACACCGTCGCCGTGATCCGCAATTCGAATTGAAGCCAAGTGTTCCGGCCGTCAAGACTCGCGATAGAACCCGAAGAGACCAGTATGGGACCTCGGTCGCTCCAGTTCGCCGTAGCATCCCGCGCCTTAGGTACGATGCAACCATAGGACCGAAGCCGGTGGCTCATCCCTGGATTCGAGCTTCTGTCCCGAGGTTATTGAGTGGTCCCCAATCCTGCTGTTAATCCATGGACATGGCAAGAGCGCCGTCTAACGATTCCATCACCCTTGCTGAGTTTCAGGGCTCCGTCTCTGCAGTTGTGGAACTGATACAGACCGAACTTGACAGCCTGCAGGCGCGAAGGAAAGAGATCAGGGAGCGCATCCAGAGTCTTCACCACGTCATATACGGTTTGCAGGAGATCGGAGGGCTAGAGCGCGACGATGTGCTCGCCGAGTCTCACAAACCCGGCAGCCGACGAGGCACGAACCATCAGACTGGCAGCGATATTGCAATCGACGAACGTGCTGCCGGCGAGTGGCGATCGTGCGTGCGCGGCCACACAAAGTACACACATCCCGCATTGAAGCGGGCGTGCCGCATTGCCCTGTTGGAGAGCGAACCAGCCGCTTCTGTGAAAGAGATCTACTCCCGAATCGTACGAAGAGGGTCGTTCTGGTTTGACAGTCCGCGGCTCGCACATCCGTTGGTTGCTCGGGCGTTAAATATCATGACTGAAGAAGGCGAAATCCGTTGTTTCAAAAACGATACGCTTTGGCGATGGCAACGGCTCACCCCGCGGGAGGATCCTGACCCTGATCTTAGTTCGTGACCACTCTGCTGTGGACTATTTCCCAATTCTTATATCCCGCGCACGACTTTCGTATGAAAAGCAGTAGATCCAGCGGTTTACTGATGGCTGGCGCTCGCTATCAGCTGCTGGGAATCGCTGCTTTCGTGCGTTGCAATCCACTCCCCGTAGGCGCATGAAGAGTGTAGTCATACCACGCTGTCACCCGAGGCCATCCTGTGGCGGGGCGTATGCGAAGCATAGTTCAGACGCAGACGTATCCAATCTCGATTTACGATTGAAAGGTAGGTGAACGACGATGTTACTGAGGCTTAGCTCTTCTCCCAGTGACAAGGGATCTGTCGCTTCCACTTTGATTAGCATTGCACTTCTTTTCTCCTTTTGTTGTCCTCCGGAACTTCACAGGCCCAGACAACTGTGGCCACGGGCAGTATTCAGGGTTCGGTAACTGACCCCTCCTCCGCCGTCGTTACCGGAGCCAAAATCACAATCACAAACAAAGCGACGGGGCAGGAGCTCACAACTACGACTACATCGTCGGGAACTTACTCTTCGGGCGCTTTGTCCCCCGGCCAGTACGTCGTCCGTGTAGGTGCGCAGGGCTTCAAAACCCTAGACGCGACCATACCGGTTCAGGTGGGGGTAACGGCGTCCGGCAACTTCAAGCTTCAGTTGGGCGAAGCTAGCCAGATTGTGGAGGTGCAGGCCTCCGAGCTGCGGGTGAACACCGAACAAGCAACGGTGCAGGGCGTAATCAACACCCAACAGATTGAGAACTTACCCATCAACGGTCGAAACTTCCTCGATCTTGCTCAGTTGGAGCCCGGAGTCCAGATCCAGGACGGTGGCAACTTTGATCCCACAAAGAAAGGCTTCTCCTCAATTTCTTTTGGCGGCCGCTTCGGACGCACAGCGCGCATCGAGGTTGACGGAGTGGATACTAGCGATGAGACGGTGGGCACGACTACACAGGACATTCCCCAGGGCGCGATCCAGGAATTCCATATTGGAGAATCGATGCTGGATCTGTCGACAGAGTTGACCTCGTCCGGTTCCGTGAATGTAGTGACGAAATCTGGAACCAATACATATCACGGGCAAGGCTATTACTACTTTCGCGATCAGGCACTCGACGCGAACCTTCCCGGGGCCTCGAGCCCTCCTTTCCAAAGAAACCAGTTTGGGGGAAGCCTCGGCGGCGCAATTATGAAGAACCGACTGTTTTTCTTTGTCGATGCCGAGCGTACGAAACAGGACTTTGTTCAGCCTGTACTGGCCGGACCTCCTTTTCAATCGCTGGCGGGGGGCTTTTCCGCGCCGTTCCGCGAGGCCGAAGGCATCGCCAAGCTGGATTACGAGCTCAGCAAGAACTACAAAATGTTTTACCGCTTTTCTTACGACCAGAATAGCGATTTCGCGGCTTTCGAGGCCATCGCATTCCAGCCGATGAACAACACCACTCATACCCGCGACCACGTAGTCGGACTTGACTTCACGACTCGCAACTTTACCCACAACATCCGTTTCGGTTACATGAAATTCTTCAACCACATTGTTACCGGCGTGACCACTTCGACTCCGTTTAATCCATCTTCACCAATCGAACTTGCGATCGGGCCCGACCCACTCTGTCTCAACACTTCAGGAGCAACGCCCGACGTGTTTTGTTCCGGCCAGCCTTTTCTGGCTCCGCAGGCCACGCCGCAATCCAATCATCAGCTCAAATATGATGGCGGCAGGGCGCTCGGTGCGCACATTCTTCGTTACGGCGGCGGTTTCAACCACATACAAGGTGGAGGTTTTGCTGGTTTTCTGGCCGATGGGCCTGCCGTCAATGCCAGCGCAACAGCCTGTTCCGGAGCCTGTTTGACCATGCCTGGCGGAGCCGCAAACGCCCTCAACTATCCCACGACCTTTGTCCTGCTGGGAAACGGACAGGGCTTCGGTACCGAAAAAGCCGCATTTGGTTTTCCAGCTGGCGGCCTCGGACCAGACAACCGCTTCTATTGGTACATGGGCGATTCCTGGAAGGTGAAGCGCTATGCCAACCTTCAGTTCTCATATGCGCTCTCTAGGTATGTTTCGGAGGCGCAAGACAGTGACTTCATCAATAGCGCATGGAACTATGCGAATCCTAACCAATACATCGGTCCCAACGGGTTGGATCGTACCCACCAGATTTCCTTCGGCGGAACGATGGAGTTTCCCGCTCACTTCCGGGCCAGCCTGATCGGGCACTTCTACAGTGCGTTGCCTCAAACCCTGACGCTGGCTCCCACGGGAGCTCCAGGCGGAATCTTCGTTACCGCCGTCAACGGAGATGGTACTGGAGACGGCAACACGGCGAACGGTTCGAATGGCCCTGTGGGCAGCATTCTTCCGGACACGAATCTTGGATCCTATGGACGCAGCATCAATGGCGGCAACATCAACAGCGTAATTGACAACTACAACCGAAACATTGCAGGCAATCCGACTCCTGCTGGCCGGGCGCTCGTTAGGAATGGACTATTCACACAAGCTGAGCTGCAGTCCCTGGGTGGCATCATGCCCCTCGTAAACACGGCGCCCGCGAATCAGGCAAACGACGGCTGGTTGCGAGCTCTCGACGCTAGCCTCAACTGGGCGTACAAAATAAAGGAGCAGGTTGAGTTACAACCGGGGGTCAGCTTTTTCAACGCCATGAACTTTGCGAATTTTGACGCTCCGAAAAGCACTCTGAGCGGTGTGCTCAGCATCGCGGGTCAGTCGCCGGTGGTGGGTACGATCAACGGCACCCCCGGACGACAGCCCAACAGCCTTCGTGTCGGATTGGGTTCTGGTGTATTTGGCCTGGGCTCGCCACGGGTGATTGAGTTTTCGTTGAAGCTCAGTTTCTAGTGGGATGGAATGCGTTGTCGGGCGTCGAGTTTTCACCGTGGCCACGACATTCCCGCCCGCAGCTGCTGCACTTCATCATGGTGATTGTTGAACCCTCAGTGTTAACGAATTGTTGTTGAGGAGCGCGAGCTCTCAGTTCATCCCGCGAAGCGCCTTCTCCAGCAGGATTGGGGGTTCGCCACGACTGAACGCTCTGGCGCACTCTTGTTCGTCTCGGAAACACAAATTATCCCCGCGAAGTATCACAAGCAGTAGCGGTGCGACAGTTCTCGCAATCGCGCCTAAACCTATGCGCAGAAGCGCTGGCCTGTGTTCTCCGACCCCGAGTAGCAGGCAAATTGGTTGTCACGGTTATTGATCTCTGCATAAATAATGCAATAGACTAGCGCAAAAAAGAAGGCAATTCGGATTGCACGATGCATCCGCGCAGTTTGTGAGTTGAGTTACGAATCCCATTAATCGAGTGGATGACGTCCTCGACCAGCTCCTCCAGATCATTGGGACAACTGTTGGCGAGGACACGTTTCGCTAGAGACCAAACTCCTTCATCCGGGTTCAGCTCGGGAGCATAGGAGGGGAAATGCTCGATGTGCAGTCGGGGATGGCGTCGCAGAAGTTCTCCCAAGGGCTGCCCCTGATGGGTGGAAGAGTTATCCAGGAGGACAATCATCGGGCCGCGCAGATGGCGCAACAACTCGCGGAGAAACATGCAGACTTCCTCCTGCCCGATATTGTCGAAGTAAAGTTGATAGTACAGGCCCAGGCGCTGTCGTCGGGGACTTACGGAGATTCCGGAAATGACCGAGACCTTGTCTCGGCGCCCCTGGCGATGATAGGGAACCGGAGTACACCCTTGCGGGGACCACGTCCTGGCGACGTGCGGGATCAATAGAAAGCCCGACTCATCGGTGAAGACTAGGTGGGCACCCAACCGCGTAGCGTTTTTTTTATTCGTGGCCAGTGCTTCTGTTTCCAGTGCGCGATGGCCTCGTCGTTTCTTTCTAGGGCGCGTCGTTCGGGTTTCTGTGGGCTCCAGTTCAGACTGTGCATTAAGCGTCCGACATGATCCCGATGGTACTGAACTCCGAACTCGTGGCTGATCAATTCCGCAATGCGAGCGCTAGTCCAGAGGTTCGTCCGGTACCCATGCATCATGGGACCTTGCAGCAGAAGCTGGACCAAGCGCCGTCGCTGCCTCCGATCCAACTTCGAGGGTCGACCTGGGGAGTAGCGCACTCGCAACCCCTCGGCTCCACGCCTTCGTCTAGCATTACGCCAGCGCATCACAGAACTTGCATTGCAACCGATACGCCGTCCCACTTCGTTGAGAGAGTAACCAGAATCCAGCAATGCCAAGGCTCGCTTGCGCCGATCTTCGAGCAGGTCGGCGCTCCCCTTTAGTCTGGGCATAGGTGTTCTGCTCCTTAACCCCTATTATTGCATTATTTATGCAGAGATCAATAATTTCTGCGCCACGACATATCGCTCGTGCTCAGAGACAAAACACTCGCCCTCGCTGTTTATTCCTCGCCGGGTCGTATGTACCTGCTGAAACAATTCCAGTTCGACAACACTTCAGTCCAGAAAATATTCCCGACATTTTCGTGAACCGAAAACACTTTTCTGAGTTGGTTTCAGCTGCGTTGAGTTGCGGAGTTGGTGAAACACTTGGTCAGGAATGACCCTATGAGATCGTGCGCTTCCGTGGAAGCGGCGAGCCACCCAATTCCTCCAAGGAAGCCGTGGACCATGCCTTCCCAAACGTCTAGCTCGGCATCCACTCCCACGGCTACCGCGTGCTCGACGAAGCGTCTGGAGTCATCGAGAAGCACCTGCTGTCGCCCTTCTGGGAGGCCGCACAACGGAGGCTGCGAAAGGAGCTGGGGGAAGCTGGCTGGACAAGCATGAAGCGGGCAGTCTCACAAACAACCGGGGCGGCGCTGGCGGCTTAAAAAAATTTGCGGCGCAATAGATGCATATACATCTATCTCGGGAGAGGACAGAAAGAAAGGAGCCCCATTATGAAAACCATCTTCTACACCTTCGCTGCATTCCTGCTGGTCTCAGCGGTTACCATGCTCTACAAAACGACCGCTGCGGCAGATAGCCATGTCAGCTCTGTTACCGTTTCTCATCGCCCAGAACTCGAGTACCTGAAGGCCGTAAACAGCGTGGCGCCGCCACAGGATCCTCAGCTGCTTTTCCTGCTCATGGCCGAATATGCGAACGCGAACCGGCAAGGCGAGGGCGCGGAGTTTTTCACCGCGCGGCTGAAGGAATTCGAGCCGCGCCTGGCGGACAGCCAAAAAGCACTGTATCTGAGCGCCATCGGCTTGTTGCGGGCACAGCACGCTTCCTCAGTATCCCTGATACACCGCGTGGGCTACGTGAAAGAAACCATCGGGATACTCGATCAGGCCAAGCAGCTTTCCGGGGGGAAGATTTTCGTTGTGAACTGGATTGCCGGAATCGTCCGCGCTGAACTTCCCGGCGTTTTTCATCAGAAAAAGGCGGCCGAAGCCGAGCTGGCCTGGTGCCTGGAAAATATCGACAAAGCGCCTCATGTTGGTTGGCTGCGTGAAGTCTACTATCATCTCGGAAAGCTGGCCCTTGCTGACGGAGACCAAACAAAGGCCCAAGACTATCTTCGGCGCAGCGGCTACAAAGACTTCGACCGCCCGATTACCCTCACCACTTCTTTTTCGGAGGACGCCGCAACCGGCAACGCTTTCGTTCCCCGCCGGATCAGTGAGATCGTGCCGGGGCGTGTCTACGCGCTCTCCGGTTTCGAGTTCACGGAATACTATTTCGTCGTCTCCGACGATCGCCGCGAACTGATTGGCATCGATGCGGGCACGCGCCCGGACTCCGCCAAAGCCGCCTACGAAGCGTTGCAAGCGTATGCGCCCGGCCTGCCGGAACTGACGACCGTCTTTATCACTCACTCTCATTGGGATCACATCGGCGGGCAGACGTACTTCCGCTCGCTAAACCCTCGCGTGAAATTCTATGCAAGAAGCAACTACGAAGAAGAGATTGCCCTCGGCAACGCTGGCGACATTTTCCGCAAGCAGTTTTTCGGGACACGCTTTAATTTCGACGATGTGCGCAGCTTCAAGCCCGACGTCACCATCGACCGCCGCACGGAGGTGAAAATCGCTGGCACACGCATCGAGCTCATT
>Ga0207646_10000347_pt1 | contig 62841 bp, 59 predicted proteins | sample KBSK5502metaG_FD_184343 | JGI IMG/M metagenome (GOLD analysis project Ga0207646, IMG submission 184343) | Corn, switchgrass and miscanthus rhizosphere microbial communities from Kellogg Biological Station, Michigan, USA - KBS K5-50-2 metaG... | ecosystem: Host-associated > Plants > Roots >... | reverse complement strand
CAGCGCGTGTTCGGCCTCACGGACTGGTATCGCAACGGCACCCTGGCGGAGTATGCGGCCGTCGAGGCACGCAACCTCGCGCCGCTACCGGGCGAGGTCGATTTCACGGTAGGCGCGAGCCTGCCGATCTCAGGCCTAACTGCATGGCAGGGACTGTTCGAGCACGGCCGCCTTCAGGCGGGGCAGAGCGTCCTCGCGCACGGCGCAGCCGGCGCAGTCGGGTCGATGGTGGCGCAGCTTGCACGAGAGGCCGGCGCCTACGTCATCGGCACCGGACGCGCTGCCGACCGTCAGAAGGCGCTCGACTTCGGCGCGCAGGAGTTTGTCGACCTCGACAACGACGTGCTCGAAGACGTGGGCGGAGTCGATCTAGTGTTCGATCTCATCGGCGGCGACATCGGGAAGCGGTCCGCACGCCTGGTTCGAGGTGGAGGAACGCTGGTGTCCATCGTCGGGCCGTCCGAGGCGCGGCCCGTCGACGGCCTGGCGGTCGACTTCGTTGTCGAGGCCGATCGTGCCCAACTGAGTGAGATCGTCCAGCGGGTGCGGGACGGCCGGCTGCGGACGAACATCGGCACCGTCTCGACCCTCGACGACGCTGTCGCCGCCTTCCACCCGACCGCGCGACGCCCCGGGAAGACGATCATTCGCGTTCGTCCGTGAGCAACGCACGCTCATTGATGCGCGCAGCAGGCCGACCCTGTCCTCTGTGGTTCAGTATGTGGTTCACCCAATAAGAACGGCTCGCCGATTAGCGAGCCGCCCACACTCCAACGCGATGACAAATAACTACTTACAAAGTAGCTGGGGGGAGACTCGAACTCCCGACCCCGGCATTATGAGTGCCGTGCTCTAACCAGCTGAGCTACCCAGCCCCCGCGATCTCAACTAAAAAATACCCACTCTAGTTCGCAGTTCGCACTTACTGCGAAGTTCGAACTAAAGTGGGTATTTCAACTTAGAGATCACAGCAAATGGCGGGGGCGGGATTTGAACCCGCGACCTTCGGGTTATGAGCCCGACGAGCTACCAGGCTGCTCCACCCCGCGATGAGACTCCAAAGCTAATCATCGCGATTTCCCGCGGGAAGACCCAGGATCCTCGCCGAACCGATAAAGAATCTCCTTATCCCCGCGCACCATGCCGAACTCCTCGCGCGCGATCCTTTCCTGCGTCGCGCTGTCGCTCCTCACCATCTTCAGGAATCGACCAAGCGAATCAACTTGTCGCTGCAGGGAATCGACTTCGTGCGTCAGCTTGCGCGTCCGTGAGTTGAGGACGAACAGGTCACGCGTGCTGTATTCACCGCCCTGGGCCGCGAAGAACAGCGCGCCAAGAATGAGCGCCCACCAAACGAATCGCTTCATCGCTCAAGAAAGACCGTAAATCGATCCGCCGGGATACTCCGCGACGGAACCGAGCTGTTCCTCAATGCGAAGCAGCTGATTGTATTTAGCGACGCGATCGGTGCGGCTGGCGGAGCCGGTCTTGATCTGACCAGCGCCGGTCGCGACGGCGAGGTCGGCGATGAAGGTGTCTTCAGTCTCACCCGAACGGTGCGAGATGATTGATTGATAGCCATTCGCTCGCGCCATCTCGATCGCTTCCAGCGTCTCCGTCAACGTACCAATCTGATTGAGTTTGATGAGAATGGCGTTGGCGACGTCCGACTCGATTCCGCGCGCGAGGCGCTCGGTGTTGGTGACAAACAGGTCATCGCCTACCAGCTGTACGCGATCGCCGAGGGCCGCAGTGATCTTGGCCCAGCCATCCCAATCATCCTCTGCCAGGCCGTCCTCGATCGAGACTATTGGATATTCATCCAGCCACTTCCCGTAGAGCTTGATCATCCCGTCGGAGTCGAGGGAGCCAGCCCCGCTCTTCTTGAAGGTGTAAGTCCCGTTCTTGTAAATCTCGGACGCGGCCGGATCGAGTGCGATCGCGATCTCGCGCCCGGGGGCGTAACCAGCGGCTTCAATCGCTTCGACTACGACTTTCAACGCCTCCTCATCGTTCTTCAGGTCGGGGGCGAATCCACCCTCGTCGCCGACACCAGTCGAAAGTTTGCGCTTGACGAGCACCTTCTTGAGCGCGTGAAAAACCTCCGCGCCCATCCGCAATGCTTCGCGAAAGCTCGTCGCGCCAACCGGCACGATCATGTATTCCTGGAAATCCACGGTGTTTGTCGCGTGCGCGCCGCCGTTCAGAATGTTCATCATCGGCACCGGCAGCGTTCGCGCCATGGGTCCACCGAGGTAGCGGTACAATGGAAGCCCGACATCCATCGCCGCCGCGCGCGCGGTCGCCATCGAAACTGCAAGTATCGCGTTCGCCCCGAGCTTGCCCTTGTTGTCGGTGCCATCGAGCTCGATCATCGTGCGGTCGATGGTCACTTGATCGCTCGCCGGCAAACCGTTGAGCGCCGGCGCAATGCGCTCCTCCACGCTCTGCACCGCCTGCTCGACTCCTTTCCCAAGATATCGCTCGGCGTCCCCATCCCTGAGCTCGAGCGCCTCGTGCTCGCCAGTGGAGGCGCCGCTTGGAACCGCGGCTCTTCCGAACGCACCGCTATCGAGCGAGACATCCGCTTCGACGGTTGGATTGCCGCGACTGTCCAGAATCTCGCGCGCCTTGATCTCGATTATGCCTGACATTTTCCCAGTTTGATTGTTGCGCTTATCGCGTTTCGGTGGGCAGAGTCTTCGATGATGCCATTTCCATCGAGGATGGAAGCCGCGAGACGGTGATGGACGGAGAATCGACGCCGTAGAGCTCGCGCATCGCGTTCACCATTCTCGATCTCACAGTCTGCATGAGCGCCTCGCGGTGATCGTAGTCCACACCGGAAGTGCTGACCGGCTCGAGCAAATGTACATCAATCGTCCCCGGATGAACCCGCAGCGAGCCCTTTGGCATGATCTCGATCGTTCCATGGACGATTACGGGAATGATCGGCACACCCGCGGCAATGGCGAGGACAAAGGGACCTTTCTTGAATGGCCGCAGCGGATAGGCATGCCCGCGCGTTCCCTCGGGAAAGACGACGACAGAGCTTCCGCCACGAATTTTTTCCGCGGCTATCTCGTACGCCCCAAACGCCGCCTTCCTGTTGTCGCGCTGGATCTCGATCATCCCGATTGCGCGCATCCCCCGGCCGAAGATCGGCACTTTGAACAGCTCGGCCTTCGCCACGAACTTGTAGCGCGGAAGGATCTTGGCCAGCGCTGGTACGTCAAACCAGCTGACGTGGTTCGAGGCGAAAATGTGCGGCTCCCCCAGCCTCAGCTTCTCCCTACCGTGCACGCGCAGCTTGATGCCGGCCGCCCAGAGTACCAGCGTCGACCACCACCGTGGCGCTTTCTCGAAGAGTCCGTTGGGCTTGTCCTTCACTCCCAGCATCGCCGCGACGATGACGGTGATGCCGAGAATGAGCGTCGCCAGGAACGCAGTGACGAAAAGGAGAATCGTTCGCAGAAAGGAAATCATCTCTATCGGAAGTGATCGAAGCCGGTTGGAGAGCTAATTCGGTTACCCGCCTGAAGCAGCTCCACTACTGGAGAACCGGCAACAACCCGGCCGATCTCTGTCAGCTCGAGGCCGATCTCCTCGGTGAAGCGGCGCGTATCGATGTTCGGCGCAGTGACGACGATTTCGTACTCCTCGCCGGCGCCAGCAGCCTCGATGGCAGATAAACCGTCCAGATGCGGAATTCTATCGGCGTCGATCTGGATGCGGACTTTGCTCGCTGCGGCCACGTGCGCCAGGTCCGCGGTGAGACCGTCGGAGATATCGATCGCCGACGACGCACCGCGTGCCGCCAGACCGATCGCAGCGTCTACCCTCGGAATTGGATGCGCAAATCGCGCTCGATCTCTTTCAGTGGGCTCTTTGCCAGCTTTCCAGGCACGCACGGCCGCAGCGGGGCCGCCAAGAACCCCGGTGACGTAAACCCGATCGCCGACTTTCGCCCCCGCACGCGAGAGCGGTCGAGCGGCGCTACCCAACGCCGTTATCGTGAGCGATAGGACTTTCCCGGACGATAAATCTCCACCGACGATCGGGCACATCACGGCCGCTGCGCCATCGCGAATGCCCGTCGCCAGCTCACGCGCTTCCCGGCGATCTCCTTCGGGAAGCGTGAGTGCGATGACGACTCCGATCGGACGCGCACCCATGGCGGCGAGATCGCTAAGCGACGCCGCCGTTGCGCGGTATCCAATCTCGAAGTGATTGAGCCATTCACGGCGGAAGTGAACTCCTTCCACCGACGTGTCAGTGGTGACGACGAGTCGCTCCCCCGGCGGAACCTCGAGCACGGCGGCGTCGTCGCCGATCCTTTGCGCCGCCTTCCCCCACTCGGCGAGGAGGGTGCGCACGAGATCGAATTCCTTGCCGGGACCAAGTTCGATATTTCGGCCGTTGCTGGGTTTGTCGGTCATCGCGCCACCGCGGGCAGTGTGGTCAACACCGGGGGTTCCGGCTCCAGCTCAGGCTCGTTCCAGGCGCGCGGGAGAGCGTAGAGAACATCCTCGAGGGTGGTGCCGCGGATGTATTCACAGAATTCAGCGGCGCGGCCGTGAACCCAGGCGGCGCAACACGCCGCGTTCATCGCATCAGCTAGCTGCGCGAGCAAAGTTCCCGCAATTCCGCCCAGCAAGTCGCCGCTGCCACCCGTTCCGAGCGCAGCGGTGCCGCGTGCGATGACCCATCGCTCACCTCCAGGTGAGAAGACCACCGTCGGGGCTCCTTTGAGCAGCACCGTAGCGTTGAGCGTCCGAGCAGTGTCGGCACCAACGTCGAACCGATTGGCGATGACTTCCTTCACGTCGAGACCAGTGAGCCTGGCGAACTCCGCAACGTGTGGAGTAACGAGCGCCTGGCGTCCAGCGAGCAATTTAGCGAGAGAGCGCGTGTCGCCCTCGAAAACGTTGAGCGCGTCGGCATCTAGTACGACTGGAATTTTCGAATCCTTGAGCACCTGCTCGACGAGCTCGCGGGTCTCCTTCGATTTGCCGAGTCCGGGGCCGATCAGTGCGGCATCGGCCCAACTGGATATTTCGGCCTTGATCTGATTGGCCGTTGATGGCCATTCAGAATTGAGGACCGACGGAACCGCACCCAGAACGGCGCTGACGTTCTCTTTCGCGACGAGAGTTCGCACGAGGCCGATCCCGCTTCTGAGCGCAGCTCTGGCGGCGAGGACGACCGCTCCCGGCATCCCTTTGCCGCCGCCAACGATGGCCAGGTGTTTTCGGGTTCCTTTATGCGCGTCGTACTGGATTGGAGGAATGCGAGACTGGACAAAGTCTGCGTCGACGAGCTCCGGCAGGCTCCGATCAGACGTCGGCTTCTGGGAACCCGCTTCCTCCTCGAGACCGATGTCGATGGCGACGATCTCGCCGCAGCAATCTCTGGCCAGTAAGGTCCCGCGCTTGATTCCGCCAAAGCTGAGGGTGACGTCGGCGACGACGCATGACGCATGGCTGCCCGTGGTCGCATCGAGGCCACTCGGCAAATCGAGCGAGGCGACTCGCGCCTCTCGCGCATGCAGATCGTTGATCGTTGCTATGGCTTCGGCAATTCCGCCACGTGGCACCCCCTCGAAGCCGGTGCCAAGAAGCGCATCGACAACCACCGGAACGCCATCAGGCGCAGAATCAACAAGTGTCACCGATTTGATCGCTGCGTCGCGCTGCGCGATCGCATCAGCCGATTTCGGCTGGCCGATCTCAATCACACTCACCTCGACCCCGGATCGCGCCAGATTGCCGGCGACAACCCAACCATCGCCGCCGTTATTACCCGGACCGGTGAACACAGTGGCGCCCTGGCGCAGCCGCTCGACGTAACGGCGCTCGATCTCCCTGGCGGCAGCGGCACCGGCGCGCTCCATCAGCGCGCGCGAAGGAGCTCCTCTTTCAATGGCTGCCCGATCGCGCTCTGCTGATTCTTTGGCGCCGACCACCCAGACGGGCATTGGTCCGAGTTGGTGAGGCTACGCTTGTTGCGCGCAGTTCCAGGGGTAGTCGCGCTCGAACGCCAGGTCGAAGTCGAATACGTCGACGAACTCGTCGCGAGTGTCCTGCGGCTGGCTGAGCAGGAAGCCGAGGTCGACCAGGCAGAAGACGACGTCGCCGATGTCGGCGGTGGTAGAAATTCCCCAGTGCTCGAGGACGACGCGCGCCATCACGCCGTAGCGCTCGAGCGCCAGCTCGCGGCAGGAATGGGCGAGCTCGATGCCGGTGATGTGACGTCTCACGGTCAGCTGGGCCTGACACATCTCGAGCGCCGAGAGCACGAACAAATACGCCTGCTCGTGAAAACGCGGCTCCCGGACGCGAATCCGGTCCATGATCCCTTCGCGAAATGCCAGCTCAGCCATTTTCTACTTTTTTTCCGCCATTGATGGGAAGGATTTGTAGAGTGGAAAGCGATTCGTCAAGTCGAGTACTTCCTCTCTGACTGACGACGCGACCGCTGCGTCACCAGCGCTGGTGATCACCCGGTCGATGAGCGCGGCGATCCGCTCCATCTCCGGTTCCTTCATCCCGCGTGTGGTAACGGCCGGCGTTCCAATCCGGATGCCACTGGTGACAAACGGCGACTGCGTCTCCTTCGGCACGGTGTTCTTGTTCACGGTGATGCCGGCGGCGTCGAGCGCCTTCTCCGCCACTTTGCCGGTGACGTTCTTGTTGCGCAGGTCGACGAGCATGAGATGGTTGTCGGTCCCGCCCGAGACGACGTTGAAGCCAAGCTCGATCAAAGCGTTGGCGAGAGTCTGCGCGTTGCGCACGATCTGCCCGCAGTAGTCCTTGAACGACGGCTCCAGCGCTTCCTTGAAGGCGACGGCTTTGGCGGCGATGATGTGCTCCAGCGGACCACCTTGTGTCCCGGGGAACATCGCCTTGTCGACGACCTTGGCGTGCTCCTCCTTGCAGAGGATGAGACCACCGCGCGGACCCCGCAGCGTCTTGTGGGTGGTGCTCGTCACCGCGTCGGCATGGGGTACGGGTGAAGGATGGAATCCCGTCGCGACCAGGCCGGCAAAGTGGGCCATGTCCACCACGAATTTCGCGCCGATCTCGCGCGCTACTTCGGCGAATGGCTCGAACTCGATGATTCGCGCGTACGCGCTGGCTCCGGCGATGATCAGCTTCGGCTTCTGCTCACGCGCGATCTGCTGCATCCGGGCGTAATCGATGCGGCCATCATCACCCACGCCGTAGTGAATCGCGTGATAGAGGAGTCCAGAGAAGTTGACCGGTGAGCCGTGCGTGAGGTGTCCACCCTGCGAGAGGTCGAGGCCAAGGACGACGTCGCCAGGCTTGAGGAACGCGAGGTAGACCGCTGCGTTCGCCTGCGCGCCCGAATGCGCCTGAACGTTGGCGTGCTCGGCATCGAAAAGCTTCTTCAGCCGATCGATGGCCAACTGCTCCACCATGTCGACGAACTCGCAGCCGCCGTAGTAGCGTTTGCCGGGCAAACCCTCGGCGTATTTGTTGGTGAGCGGCGTGCCCATGGCTTCTAGCACCGCCGGTGACACGAAGTTCTCACTGGCTATAAGCTCGAGGCCGTGCCTCTGTCTATCGACCTCGAGATCGATGATGCGCGCGACCTCCGGATCGGACGTTGCCAGCCGGCCCTCCGGCATGGCGCTTCTGGAGAGGGATTTTGGTGGAGCCTCTTTTGTCTGCGGCATCATCTGTCCTGTAGTCAGGGCTTACTTCTCATCGATTTTCTTGATACGCCGTTCGTGGCGTCCACCCTCGAATTTAGCGTTCAGCCAGGCTTTCATGGTCTGGATGCCCTCTTCGTCGCTCATGAATCTCGCCGGGAGCACCAGCACGTTCGAGTCATTGTGCTTCCGCGATAGCTCGCCAATCTCCGGTTCCCAAGCCAGTGCGGCGCGAACGCCCGGATATCGGTTGGCGACGATGTCCATGCCGACTCCACTGCCGCAGAGGAGAATGCCGCGCTTCGCCTGGCCCTCCGAAATCTCCTTCGCCAGCGGATGGGCAAAATCAGGATAATCATCCGGTTGATTGGCGTCCTTGCTGCCAAGGTCGTCGGGAGTGTAGCCCATCTTCTTCAACTCGGACACGAGTCGATCTTTCATCTCGACTCCCGCATGATCCGATGCTATCGGAATCGTCTCGCTCATTTAACCTCCGCCAGCCGTTGCTCCGCCAATCTGTCCGCCGCCTCGTACGTCGGAATGTGCTTGGCGTCGGCGATGTCGAACACCTTCAATACCGTATCGTAAATATCGTCGGCCTTGTTGAGCGCGCGCTGCGCGTCCCAGCCGGCCACCTCACCATAGACGTTAATGACGCCGCCGGCGTTCGCCACATAATCCGGTGCGTAGAGGATCCCCCGTTTCTCGAGCTCGTCACCGTCGCGTTCAAGCAGCAGCTGATTGTTGGCGCCACCGGCGACGATCTCCACTTTCAGTTTCGGAATCGTGGTTTCGTTGAGAATTCCGCCCAGAGCGCACGGCGAAAAAATGTCCGCAGCGGCGGTAAAAATCGCGTCGCCCTCGACGATCGCAGCACCGGTCAGCTGCTTCACCCGCGCTGCCTTGGCCGAATCTATGTCCGAAACGATCAGCTTGGCGCCGGCTTCGTGAAGCTCTTTGGCGAGATGCGTCCCGACGCTCCCACAGCCTTGAATGGAAACCGTTTTCCCCTCGAGACTATCCGATCCCCATTTTCGCTTGGCGGACGCCTGCACGGCGCGAAAAACTCCATGCGCCGTCACCGGCGACGGGTCGCCCGACTTGCCGGCCAGACCCGCCACATGGCTCGTCTCCATGTTGACGTAAGCCATGTCCTTGGTGCTCGTGCCGACATCCTCGGCGGTGATGTACCGGCCACCCAGGCTTTCAACAAAACGACCGTGAGCACGGAAGATCTTCTCACGGTCTTTGGTTTTGTTGTCGCCGATTATGATCGACTTGCCGCCGCCGAGATGCAGGCCGGCTATGGCATTCTTGTAGGTCATGCCGCGTGAAAGTCGAAGAGCATCGGTAATGGCTTCGTCGTCGGTCGAGTACTGCCAAAATCGAGTGCCGCCGAGGGCTGGACCAAGCTTCGTGCTGTGAACCGCGAGGATTCCTCTATAGCCAGCCGAGGGATCGCTGCACATCACGACCTCCTCGTGTCCCATCTCCGCCAGCGTGTCGAACAGCTTCATTTCGTTATTGATCCCGTGTGAAACTTCAGGATTGACTGTAGAGAGCACGCGCGATCACGATCCTCTGGATCTCCGACGTTCCCTCGTAAATTTCGGTGACTTTCGCATCGCGCATAAGCCGCTCAACCGGATAGTCTTTGACGTAACCGTACCCGCCAAAGATCTGCACCGCCTGCGTCGTCACCCACATTGCCGTCTCGCTCGACATCAGCTTCGCCATCGAGCTGAACTGACCAACGCTCTGGCCGCGATCCTTCGCCGCCGCCGCCGCGTGCAACAGCGCGCGTGATCCAGCCACGCGCATCGCCATGTCGGCGAGCTTGAACTGAATCGCCTCGAACTCCTTTAGCGGCTTCCCGAACTGCTTTCGTTCCGCGGCGTAGGCGACAGAGTGCTCGAGAGCCGCGCGGGCAATTCCGATTGCCTGGGCAGCGATGCCGAGGCGACCGTTGTCCAGTGACTGCATCGCGTAGATAAAGCCCTGAGTCTCATCGCCGAGAAGATTCTCCGCCGGCACGCGCATGTTGTCGAAGTTGAGCTGCACGGTCGGCGAGGCGCGCAGCCCCAGCTTGTCCTCCTTCTTCCCGACTTTGAACCCTGGAAGATCGGGCGTGATGATGAACGCGCCGATTCCGCGTCCTCCTCGCCGCGCAGCACCGGTATCGGTGCGGGCCATGGTGAGAATCGCGCCGGCGGTGTTGCCGTTGGTTACCCAGCTCTTGGTGCCGTTGAGGATCCAGGAGTTCCCATCCTTCACTGCCTGCGTTGAGAGGGCCGCCGCATCCGAGCCCGCGTCCGGCTCGGACAAAGCAAAGGCGCCCAGTATCTCACCCCGCGCCATTTTCCTGAGGAACCGATCCTTCTGCTGTTCGCTGCCGTAGCGAAGGATCATCTGGGTTGGAAGCGAATTGTGCACGCTCATGAGCACCGCCACCGATGCATCGGCGGCGGCAATTTCTTCCAGGGCAATCAGGTAGGTGCCGGTGTCGGTCCCGAGTCCGTCGTATTGCTCGGGCAGCATCATGCCGAGGAAACCGAGCTCCCCCAGCTTCTTCACCAGTGACGGCTCGAAGTAGGCTTTCTGATCCCACTCTGCCGAATGCGCGACGATCTCGGCTTTCGCGAACTCGCGCGCCAGCTTCTGGACTTCCGTCTGTTCTTCGGTGAGCGGGTGTAAAGCCCAGGACACGTGGGGTCTTACTTACTATAGGTATAGAAACCGCGGCCAGTCTTGCGACCGAGCCAGCCGGCGGCGACGTACTTTTTGAGCAAGGGACACGGACGATACTTGGGATCGCCAAGTCCATCGCGCAGCACTTCGAGAATCGCGACACACGTGTCGAGTCCGATGAGATCGGCGAGCGCCAGAGGACCCATCGGGTGATTCATGCCGAGCGTCATCACCTGATCGATGGCTGCCGGTTCGGCTACGCCTTCCATCAGGCAGTAGACCGCTTCGTTGATCATCGGCATCAGCACGCGATTGGAGACGAACCCCGGAAAGTCGTTCACTTCGACGGGTGTCTTCTCCAGCTGTAGTGCGATGTCCGTCACGCGCCTGGTCGTGTCGTCGGAAGTTGCCAGACCGCGAATGATCTCGACCAGCTTCATCACGGGCACCGGATTCATGAAGTGCATGCCAATGACTTTATCGGGACGAGCCGTACGGCGCGCGATCTCGGTGATCGAAATCGAGCTGGTGTTTGTCGCCATAATCGCGTCCGGCTTGGCGATGCGATCGAGGTCGGCAAAAATGCGGAACTTGAGACCGCTGTCTTCGCTGGCCGCTTCGACGATAAGTGACGATTCGCTGGCCGAGTCGAGCTCCATGTTGAGGTCGATGCGCGACAGGATTTTCACCTGGTCTTCAGCGGCGATCGTGCCCTTCTTGACCTGCCGCTCGACGTTCTTGGCGATCGTCGATCTTCCCTTGTCTAGCGCTTCCTGAGAAACATCGATCATCGTCACCGGAAAACCGTGCTGCGCAAAAACGTGCGCGATGCCGTTCCCCATTTGGCCTGCTCCGACAACCGCGATGCGGTCGGTCATGCTTTCCACTCCATCCCGCGCAAATAGCGCCCGTACAGATAAAAGATCGCCACGAACATGAGGGCCACCGCCGCGAGTCCGCCCTCAGGACCCCATGGCCCGCCAGTCAGCCAGTCCGGACCCGTCTCCACCATCCGATAATCAACGTCACGCGATGCGATGCCGCTCACGGCAATGTGGAGAGCGCCGGCCATCACCCAGTTCCAGGCAAAGTGTGCGGCGCCCGCCGCATAGAGGCTGCGCGTAGCGAGCAGGATCGCACCGAGAAAGAATCCCGCCACGATGACGGCGAGAATGGATTCGGCGTCGGCTCCCGGATTCCCTAGGTGCAGCAACCCGAACACGACGCTGGTGACGACAAGCGCCGCCCGCCAGCCGGCGAACCGCCTCAACACTGAAAATAGGTAGCCGCGGATGAAAAGCTCCTCGAAGAACGCGGCGGGCAGCAGGGCGAGCGCCGAGTGTCCCGCCTGACCCCACCAGCTGCCTCCAATGGTGCGATCGATGCGCAGCATGTGACCAGCGAGGAGCAGCAGGCTGGCAATGCCAATCGTGAACGCGCCCAGCGCAGCTCCGCCGAGCACTGCTGGCGGATTGAGGGAAGCACGGTCCAAACCTACCGAGCTCCAGGGCAGCTTCTCCACTTTGCGCAGCATGATCCAGGTGGCGAATACCACGCTGGCGAGTGACAGCCACTGGAAGAGGATTTCGCGCGTGTTGGAAACTGCGGGTCCGCCGACCAGTTCCGCGCCCGTCTGCAGAATCCCGAGGGCGACGAAGCAAATGATGTAAAACCCGCCCGCCAGCCAGAGCGGCCGCAACGACCGGCGGGCTCTGGATCGTGGTGGCGATACCGTTGTCAATCGATGTTAGTTCGCGCGCTCGACGCTGAGCGCAACCGCGTCGCCCCCGCCCAGGCAGAGAGTTGCCAGCCCTTTCCTGGCTCCGCGATCCTTCATCGCGTAGAGAAGCGTCGTCAAAACACGAGCGCCGCTGGCGCCGATGGGGTGCCCCAGCGCAATCGCCCCGCCGTTGACGTTGACGCGATTCCAGTCCCAGCCAAGCTCCTCGCCATCGGCGATCGACTGCGACGCGAAGGCTTCATTCGCCTCGATCAGATCGTAATCGCTGATCCGGGATCCGGTTTTCTTCATCAGGTTGCGCACCGCTTTGATCGGCGCGAAGAACAGGTCTTCGGGATTCGTCGCACCTGTCGCGTAGCCCGTCACGCGTCCAAGGATCTCCAGCTTGTGTTCTTCGGCGTATGCCTCAGAGACTACAACGAGAGCGGCGGCGCCATCATTCAGTCCGGGAGCGTTGCCAGCCGTAACGGTGAGATCCTCATTGGCGCCGTTCGTTGCCGGGAATGCCGGCTTGAGTTTCGCCAGCACTTCGATGCTGGTGTCGCGGCGGGGCGATTCGTCAGTGTCCACCGTCGTGGGACCTTTCTTGCCGGGGATCTGAACCGGCACGATTTCGCTCTTGAATTTGCCGGCGTCGATTGCGCTCACCGCCTTGCGGTGCGATGCGGCTGCAAATGCGTCCTGATCTTCGCGACTGACGTTCGCCTTTTTCGCTGTGTACTCGGCGTGTCGACCCATGTGAACGTTACACGACGCGCACCAGAGTCCGTCTTTGATCATGCCGTCGACCATCGTCTGATCGGCCGCTTTCACGCCGCTGCGCATGCCGTACACATAGTAGGGCGCGTTCGACATCGACTCCTGTCCGCCGGCGATAATCACTTCAGCATCGCCAGCCTTGATTGCCTGCGAAGCGAGCATCACCGCTTTGAGTCCCGACCCGCACACTTTGTTGACCGTTACCGCCGAAACCGTCGCCGGAATTCCTGCCTGGAGTGCGGCCTGACGCCCCGGTGCCTGGCCGGTGCCGCCCTGGATGACGTGCCCCATTATCACTTCCTGCACGTCTTCGACCGGAACCTTCGACCGCTTCAATGCCTCACGGATGGCGATCGCGCCCAGCTCAGGAGCACTGAGAGAAGAGAGCGCGCCGAGGAATTTGCCGATTGGGGTTCGAGCGGCGCCGACGATGACGGGAATGCGGGATTTATCGGGCATTGGTCTTTCAGGCGATGAGTGAACGAAACTGCAATTGAAAATTAATCGCTGGGTCAAACCGTGGCACCGAGCTTCTTGAGACGGGATTCATCCGTTCGTATTTTCGCCCGATGGGCGACCCAAGAACGTTTGAGGCGGTCGCGGCCGGTTTGGCGCCCGGTCAGCCTGCCTCGGCCTGAACCACCCCACTTACAGATCGAAAGTGTCGAAAGTCAAAATAGGAATCGTCGGCTCACGCTTTCAGGCGGATTGCATTGCGGCATCGGTGAAAGCGATGCCGGAAGAGGCCGAGGTGGTTGCGGTCGCATCACCCACGCGAGGCAACGCCGAAGAATTCGCACGTCGCCACGGCATTCCTGCGTACTACCCCGATTACCGCGAGCTACTGAAAGAAAAGAGCGTCGAAATGATCTCGATCACCGCTCCCAACCGTCTGCACGCACAGGTGACGCTCGATGCCGCCAAAGCCGGAAAGCACGTTGTCTGCGAGAAGCCGCTCTGCATGACGCTCGAGGAGGCGGACGCGATGATAGATGCGTGCAAGAATGCCGGCGTCCTCCTGCTCTATGCCGAAGAGCTCTTCTTCGCCCCAAAATACGTGAAGGCAAAGCAGATGGCGGACGAAGGCGCGTTCGGACGCATACATCTCGTGAAGCAGGGCGAAAAGCACTCCGGACCCCACTCTGACTGGTTCTGGGACGTAAAGCAGTCCGGTGGTGGCGCGCTGATGGACCTCGGCTGCCACGGCATCGCTTTTTGCTGGTGGTTCGTCGGCAAGCAGAGAGTGAAAAGCGTGTACTCACAGCTCTCGACGCAGGTAAACAAGGCGCGCACCGAAGGCGACGACGAAGCGATCACAATTCTCGAGTTCGAGAACGGCGCCATCGGCATGGTCGAGAACAGCTGGAATAGGCCGGGTGGAATGGACGACACCATCGAGGTGTTCGGCGACAAGGGTCAGACGTACGCCGACATGCTGATGGGAAACGCGCTCCCCACCTACTCCGAAGTTGGCTTCGGCTACGCCGTCGAAAAAGCGGCGTCGACCAAAGGCTGGACGTACCCGGTGTTCGAGGAAGCATGGAACTATGGATTTCCGCAGGAGATGCGGCACTTCGCGCGCTGCGTTCGCGGCAAGGAGACGCCTATCTCCGACGGAGAGGCCGGACGCACGGTGATGGAGGTTCTCTACGCCGCTTACGCGTCCGCCGGACTCGGCAGGAAAATCCTCCTTCCCTTCCGCCCCAAGGGCATCGCCAAACCGATCGATCTCTGGATGAATCCTGAGCTCGCGAAATCAAAGCTCTGATGCGCCTCGCGGGAGCTGTTGACATCGGCGGGACGAATACAATAATCGGAATCGTCAGCGAAGACGGCAGGATCATTCGTCGTTCGACGATCCCGACAAAGACGGGAACCGAGCCCGATCACCTGGTCGACGCGATTGCCCTCGAGCTGCGGCAAATGCTCGATGCGGTCGCCGACGAAAGAAACCAGGTGGCGGCAATCGGAATCGCCGTCGCTGGATTCCTCGACCGTGAGCACCGGATGATGGTTGCTAATGCCAACCTGCCTTCGCTCCGCAATTTTGCGCTGCGCCGCGCGTTCGAGGAGCGGTTCGAGTTGCACTGCCATCTTGAAGTCGACTCCAACGCGTCGACGGTCGCCGAGTATCGTTTCGGAATGGGCCGCGGTGTATCGCGGCTGCTCGGTCTGACACTGGGCACAGGTGTCGGCGGCGGGGTGATCGTCAGCGGCAAGCTCCTCCGATTCACCGGTGAGTGCGCTGGTGACGTTGCCCATATTGTCGTCGAGCCGAACGGTCGTCGCTGCACCTGCGGAGCGCGAGGATGCCTCGAAGCGATGGTGAACTCAGCGGCGTTATCCGAGCGCGGAGGATCGCGCAAGCCAGCGGACATCCTCAGCGTCGCGAAAAAGGGTGACGCGGCTTCGATCAACGCCGTCACGGAGACGGGCCGATACCTGGGGATGGGCCTGGCTTCGCTGTCGCCAACTTTCGCCCCGGAAAAAATCGTGATCGGGGGCGGGCTCGCCGCGGCCGGAGATCTCCTCATCGAGCCGGCGAGAAAGAGCTACGACGAGCACGCAGCAGACGACTTCCGCGGGCAGGTGCCCATCGTCGGCTCGGGGTTCGAGGGGTGGGAAGGAATGGTGGGTGCTGCGAGTCTCTCTCTCGCTTCCCTCGATTAATTATCGATGAGCGACGACGCCGCCTCGCGCGCGCGACTATCGCAGGCGATGCTTCGCCCCGCCAGCACCGGAGAGATAGCGCTCGTGCTCGGGCCACCGATCGCGCTGTCACTCGCCTCCGCGATCGTCTGGCATCTACGGCGGCCGGGACCGATACCGTTCAACGATCGAAATGTCCTCGTGTCGCTGGGGTTTCAGGTCGTCATCGCTGCCTGCCTGCTGCCGTATCTGGTTCGTAGAGGGTGGAAACCATTGGCAGTGGCGGGGCATCCCGAGCCGGGGGACTTTGCTCGGGGAGTTGGACTGTGGCTCGGGCTCCTGGCCTTTTTCTACGTGACGTTGCTCGCGCTTTTCATCGCCGCGCCGAATTTCGTCGCGCCATTGCGGGCTCACCCATTCACCGGCGCTCTTTCGCCTCCAGTGATCGTAGCAGCGGCGGTCCTCGATCCCATCTTCGAAGAATTTCTTTTGTTGGGTTACGCTCTTCCGGCGCTCGGAAATCGTTTCGGGATCAAGGTCGCCAGCGTAGCCAGCGTGTCGCTTCGCGTCGCGGCTCACGCCTATCAGGGTCGATTGGCGTTTATTGCGATACTGCCGGTGGCTTTGGTGCTGACGTTCTACTTCGTGCGAACGGGCCGGCTCTGGCCGGTGATCGTTGCGCACGTCGTTCAGGATGCCATCGCCTTGACGATTACGTTCGGTGCGACTTGAAAGGAAGCGACCTTGAGGACTCACGGTCCGTACGCGCATATTCGGTCCGCAACTGCTGATCGAGTCCAACCACAATCGCCCGTCGTCCCTCTGAACCAATAGCGAGGACCAGATGCAGACGCAGGAGTACGATGCAATCGTAGTCGGATCCGGAATATCCGGTGGCTGGGCAGCCAAAGAGCTCACCGAAAAAGGCCTTCGTGTCCTCTGCCTCGAGCGAGGCAAGAACATCGAGCACATCAAAGACTACGTCAACGCGACCAAGGCGCCGTGGGAGTATCCGCATCGCGGTGGACGGACGCGAGCGATGGAGGAGATGTATCCAGTCCTCAAGCGAGACTACCCCCTCAACGAGACAAATCTCGACTACTGGGCATCAGACAGGGATTCGCCCTACACCGAGGTCAAGCGCTTCGACTGGTACCGCGGATATCACGTCGGTGGACGCTCGCTGATGTGGGGGCGCCAGAGTTACCGCTGGAGCGATTTCGATTTCGAGGCGAACGCGAAGGATGGAATCGCGATCGATTGGCCCATCCGTTACGCCGACATCTCATCCTGGTACGATTACGTCGAGAAGCACGCGGGCATCAATGGATCGCACGAGGGAATGCCACAGCTACCCGACGGACAATTTCTTCCCGCGATGCCGCTAAACTGCGGTGAGCAGGTAGTCGCCGATAAAGCCAACAAAATCTTCGGACCGCACCGCCGCATCATTCCCGGCCGCTCCGCCAATCTCACCCAGCCGCATGATGGGCGGACACAGTGTCAGTATCGAAACGCGTGTTGGCTCGGATGTCCCTACGGCGCGTACTTCAGCACCCAGTCATCGACGCTCCCCCACGCCCTGAAGACCGGGAGACTCACTCTGAAGCCGTGGGCAATAGTCAGTGAAGTGTTGTATGACAAGGACAAGAAGCGCGCGACAGGCGTGCGTGTGATGGACGGGCTCAGCAATCAGGTGACGGATTACAAGTCCAAGATCGTTTTCCTCTGTGCTTCGACGCTCAACTCGACGTGGCTGTTGATGCGGTCGGCCACCGCTGTCTGGCCCGGAGGACTTGGCAGCAGCTTCCGGTGAGCTCGGCACAATCTCATGGACCATCATTTCCGAGCGGGTGCCAACGGGAAGCTGGAGGGATTGGACGACAAGTATTACTTCGGCCGTCGTCCCAACGGTTTCTACATCCCGCGCTACCGAAACCTTTTTGGCGACAAGCGTCAGTATCTGCGCGGCTTCGGCTATCAGGGCGGCGCCGGGCGAGAAGGTTGGGGACGAGCCGTCGCCGAGCTGGGCGTTGGCGGCGCCTTCAAGGACGCGATGTCAATGCCGGGTGGCTGGACGATCGGCGCCACCGCGTTCGGCGAGATGCTCCCAAACCACAACAACAAGGTCTCAATCGATCAGACGAAGAAGGACAAGTGGGGCATGCCGGTGATCGCCATCGATTGTGCGATCGGCGAGAACGAGCGGGCGATGCGACGCGACATGCAGGTCGACCTGGCCGAGCTGCTCAACGCGTGCGGCGTCAAGGATGTCGGGGTGTACGACGCCGGGTATTTTCCGGGACAGGGCATTCACGAGATGGGCACAGCGCGAATGGGACGCGATCCCAAGACGTCGGTACTCAACTCGCACAACCAGGTCTGGGATGCGCCGAACGTGTTCGTGACCGACGGATCCTGCATGGCCTCGGCCGCGTGCGTGAATCCATCCCTCACCTACATGGCGCTTACCGCGCGGGCGGCTGACTACGCGGTGAATGAGCTTAATCGCCGCAACATCTGATCGGAGCCATCAATGACGGATAACGATATTGGTATTCTGGACACGCCGGAAATGATCACGCGCCGCGAGGCTGTGCTGCGCGTCAGCGCGCTACTGGGCGGCGTCGCTCTGATCGGCAGTAGCGCCTTCATCACCGGCTGCCGCACGGAAAAGACTTCGACGGCTGGCGAAGCATTCACGGCGGATGACATCGCCTACCTTGACGAAATCGCCGACACCATTCTCCCGACGACGAGCACTCCCGGAGCCAAGGCCGCGAAGACCGGTGCATTCATGGCGCTGATGGTGAGGGACGCCTACAGTCCGGAAGACGAAAAGACCTTTCGCGACGGAATGCGCGAGCTCAACGACGCCAGTACAGAAAAGAACGGTGTCCCCTTCATTGCTGCGACACCGCAGCAGCGACTCGCTTTGCTCCAGGCTCTGGATCGCGAGCAGTTCACGTTGTCGGAACAGCGGAAGGCTGAAGCGAAGAAGAGGTCGGACGAGTTTCTGAGTGAGAAACAGCAAGCCGCTCCGGCACCCACCGCAACGACGGCGACGAAGATCTCCGACCAGCCGCCGAAGGGATATTTCCGGATGATGAAAGAGCTGGCGTTGCTCGGCTATTTCACTTCCGAGATCGGCATGACGCAGGCACAGCGATACGTCGAGTCACCGGGGCGTTATGATCCGTGCATCCCGTACGACGGTAAGCCCGCCTGGGCCGGCCACGCCTGATTCGGAGACGGAATTGATGACTCGGTTTCTCGCTCTGACGCTGGCCGCGCTCGTATCCGGCGCGGCAACGTCGCCAAACGCACATCCGGCGGCGCCAGTCCCGCGGGATGTAAGGCTGATCGGCAGTTGGGACATCACGATCACCACACCAACGGGCACAGCGCCGTCGTGGATCGAAATCGATTCATCCGGGCGCGATGCATTGGTCGGTCGAATTGTTGGAATAGTCGGCAGCGCGCGCCCCATCTCCGAGATCATCGCTGAAGGTGACTCGCTGCGTTTCGCAGTGCCACACCAGTGGGAAAACGGTAACGGCGAGCTACGCGTCGCTTTCCGATTGCAAGGCGACCGCCTTGTTGGCCACATGACCTTTCCCGACAACAAGACGTTCAGCTGGCAAGGCGTTCGCGCGCCTCGTCTCGTTCGCGCGCGCGCGCCGGCGTGGGGCGTACCGATCAGGCTTCTCGACCAGAGTGATCTCAATGGCTGGGAGCCAATGGGCTCGCCGAATCAGTGGTTCGTTCGGAATGGCGTGCTCTCCAGTCCCAAGTCTGGAGTGAACATTCGGACGTCACGCACATTCGGCGACTTCAAGCTTCACGTCGAGTTCCGTTATCCGAAGGAGAGCAATAGTGGCGTGTATTTGCGCGGCCGGCACGAGGTCCAGATCGAGGATGATTACGGCCAGGAACCCGACTCGCATCGTTTCAGCGGTGTTTACGGGTTCATCAAGCCGAGTGAAAACACCGCGCGTCCCGCCGGGCAGTGGCAGAGTTATGACATCACTCTCGTCGGTCGAATGGTGACCGTGGTCGCCAACGGCAAACAAGTCATTTGCAACCAGGAGATCCCGGGGATCACCGGCGGAGCGATCGACAGCAATGAGGGTGCGCCTGGTCCGATCTATCTGCAGGGCGACCACGGACCAGTCGATTTTCGCAACATCGTGCTGACTCCAGCTCGATAGACATCTCGATTATCCTTCGATCCAATCCAACTGAGGATTCAATGCGTGGAGGGCTAGTTGCGGCACTGATGGGAATCGGCGGCATTCTCATGGCGTTCGGAGTCACCATCCTCGTCATCTCGATCTTTACGAGAATGAACGAGTGGCGCCTTCAGCTCCCGACGATGATGTCCCTTGGGACCGGATCGCTGGTAATAGGCGGAGTAATGTTCGTCGCTGGCTACCTTCTCAATCGCATTGGGCGCAGCGCCACAGCAAGGAGCTGAGACACCGCCGCGGGTCAGACGGGCTTGATCGTTTTGGACGCCTCGTCCCAGGTGACAGCGGTCTTTCTGAAGTACGAGTCGTTCGCCATGTGACACGCCAGCGCGGCGTGGTGGCCGAACACGACGTCCTCGACGACCGGTCTCCGCGTCCGCACAGCATCGAAGAAATTCGCCAGATGCGGCCGGGTATCGTCGAAGTCCTGCATTCGGTACGTCATCGACTCCTGAGGCGGCAGCTTGGCCAGCTTCTCGTCGTTCTCTGCGTGCCACTGCTTCTCATATTGCTCGCGCATAGCACGCGGGAAACTACCGCTGTAGTAACACGGGTAAGTGTCGACGCCGAGCTGCGGCGTGAAACTAACGCTTGACCCGGTGACCTCGAGCAGTCCCTTCGAGCCCTGAATGCGATACACCTCCGGCGTCTCCGTCGCGAGATTCAGGCGCATGTAGACCGGCAGATCCCCGAAGTAGTAAACCGCGCCGTGAACGTCCGGCATGTTGCGCCCGTCCTTCCAGTGACGAATCCCCCCGACTGCGGCTGCATATCGAGGCGGCTGGTTGATGCCGAGCATGAACATCATGCCGCTGATCAGATGAACGAGCAGATCCCCAGCCACACCGGTTCCGTATTCCTTCCAGCAGCGCCACCGCGCAAAAAGGTTCGGATTGAATGCACGCTTCGGCACCACGTCACCCTGCCACGTATCCCAGTCGAGATTTGCCGGCGAGAGATCAAAGGGCGGCGGATACTGCCACGCACCACAAGGATCATTGCGGCCCATAGAGCCTTCGACCAGCATCAAATCGCCAAGTGAGCCCTGCGCGATGATCTGTTTCGCTTTCGCGCAAACTTGCGAACTTACTCTTTGGGATCCTATCTGAACGATGCGTCCGGCCTTCTTCGCCGCATCCACCATCGCCACGCCGTCAGCCGGCGTGTGTGACATCGGCTTTTCACAGTAGATATCCTTGCCCGCGCTTACCGCGTCGATGACCACCTGCCGATGCCAGTGATCGGGGACCGCTGCCACAATGCAATCAATGTTTTTGTTGTCGAGCAGATCGCGGTATCTCCGCGTCACGGGTAGATCCGGACGCACGATCTCGCGCGCCAGAGTGTGGCGGCCATCGTAGAGATCGGCGGCGCCGGCGCACTCCACGCCCGGCAAATGTATCGAGTTCCCGAGGAGTCCCGAGCCTTGCATGCCGACACCGATCATTCCGAATCTCACCGTATCGCTCGCCGCAACGCGCTTGCCTGGTGCGGGTGCCGGCTGCTGGGCAAGGAGAACATTTCTGGCGGCGATTGATCCGCCCGCGGCTGCCGCGCTCATCTCCAGAAATTCCCGTCGCGAAAAATTGCTCTTCGTCATCGGATCTCCCAGCTTGTGGTGGCGGAGCCCTACCTGGCTTGCTAGTTCCCTGGGACGGAATATCGTATCACCTGCCCATCACCGATAGGAACCACTGCATGCGCACTCGATCGATCCAGCAATCATTAGTGCCACCGGCCTCGCTATCGATGGCTACCGCACCACGCAGACACTCGAGCCTTGGGAGGCGATAAAATGAATCGGCGCGAATTTCTCACTGCTCTTGGCGTGGCCGCGGTCGCACCGCAACTGGGCTGCGCTTCCGCCGGTGCCGGCGCGTCAACAGGCACACGTCGGCTGAAGAAGGTCGGGATTCAACTGTACACTTTGCGCGACGACGCTCGCCGAGATCTGGAAGGCACGCTCGTCAACATCGCACAGACTGGTTACAAGGAAGTCGAGCTATTGAGCTCCATGAACAACTTCGGCATGCCGCCGGAGCGATTGCGCGCGATTCTTGACCGAAATGGCTTACGCGCTCCTTCGACCCACGTCGAGACAGGGATCTTCAACGATCTCGATCGGCAGATAGATGCGGCGAAGATTCTCGGTCATCAATACCTGATCGTGGCCAGCTTGCCCGACGGCGAGAAGTTGGGTCTGGACGATTATAGGCGGTGGGCCGACCGTTTCAATGAAGCGGGAGCGCGTGCCCTGCGCAGCAATATCCGAGTCGGCTTCCACGACGAAGCCTGGGATTTCCGTTCGATCGGCGGCACCACTCCGTACGACATTTTCGTCCAGCGCACCGATCCATCAGTGGTGGCGCTGCAGCTGGACACGGGCAATGCGGCGGTTGGCGGCAAGGATCCGCTCGAGTACATGAAGCGCTATGGAAGCCGGTACTCCCTTTTTCATATCAAGGATGCGCCGAGTCTCGGCGCGGATCACGACGTCGAGCTGGGTAAGGGCATCGTGGACTTTCGTCGCTTGCTGGCGATGATCGATCACATCGATGAGAAGCATCTGTACGTGGAGCAGGAAACGTATCCCGGCGTTCCACTGGACAGCGTCAAGCGGGATTACGCGTACATCTCGCAACTGGAATTCTGAGACTGGTGCGGTAATGCGGTCGACGAAGCGCAGGCTTTGGAGGTGTCCCAAGTGCGGTCATCGCTTCGTGACCGCTAATCTTTGGCATTCCTGCGGACGCTATCGCCTCGATGCACACTTTAAGGGGAAACCACCCGGACTTCGCGCTGCGTTTCGTCGTTGGGTTGCTGTCGCGAGGACCGCCGGCCCGGTAACCGTATACGCTCAAAAGACGCGGATAGTATTGCAGCAGCGCGTCCGTTTTTCGGGCGCCGTCGTCCATCCCGACTGGTTGGACGCCGCGCTCTGGCTTCGCCGCCCGGTGGATCACCCGCGCTTGGTTCGGACCGAGAACTTTGGCCGACTCGGTTATGGTCATCACTTTCGACTTCAGCAGCCTGGTGACATCGACCCCGCGCTGGAGTCGATGATGCGCGAAGCTTACGCCGAGCACGCGAAGGCTCCCAGTGCCTAGACACCAATCAGGAGGATAGCATGCCGACCTACATCTCTCTCCTACGCTACACCCAACAGGGTATCAGCGCAGCCAAGAAAGCCCCCGATCGCATCGATGCCGCAAAGGAGGCCTACAAGAAAGCAGGCGGAGAGCTCAAGGCGATCTACCTTACTCTCGGACAGTACGATCTCGTGGCAATCGCCGACATGCCAAACGATGAAGCAGTGGCACGAATGGCATTGGCGCTGGGCGGCCAGGGCAATATTCGCAGCGAGACCTTCCGAGCGTTCAGCGAGGCCGAGTTCCGCAAGATCGTGGCTTCACTGCCCTAGAAACGGCAATCAGAGCGAACCTCATCGCCGCCATCTGTCGATCCGGAAGGGCGAAAGATCGAAACCAGTGCGTCCGCTCGTGATCAGGTCGGCCTGCAGTTCGCCGATGGCGCTCGCGAACTTGAATCCGTGACCCGAGCACGGGCTCGACACCAGCACCTGCGGATGCTGGGGGTGGAAATCGATGACGAAATCATGATCGGGCGTGTTGGTGAAGAGGCACACCGCCGTCTCACGAACGGGGGCACTGGACAATTCCGGGAGGACCGGACGGAGAGCAGCGCGCAAAGGCTCGACTTCTTCGTCTCTGATCTGGCGATCGAGGCGGTCCGGATCGGACACGGCGGAGCCATCGTGCATCACCGAAGCTTTTACGCCACGCGCCAGTCTGGGGAATCCATAGCAGATCGTTCCGGCCTTGAACTCGTAGGCGTAAATCGGAAATCGGTTCGCATCATAAAGCCGGTTGGAGTCAGCAAGCTCGAACCAGAACACTGATTGTCGCTCTATGGAGAGCGGCAACTCCAGACCGCGAAGCAGCTTTGGATTCCAGGCGCCTCCAGCCAGGATGAGCCGGTCAGCGGCATAAGTACCGGAACGCGTTTCGACCTGCACTCCCCCGCCGCTCGAGGACCACTCGAGCACTGCTTCGCCGAAATGAGTCTCCGCGCCGGCAGCCACGGCGCCGGCGATGTGCTCGCGATTGCACGCCTCGGGATCGAGATATCCTGCCCGTGGATCGAGCACCCCCACGAGATCACCCTCCAACCGAAAGGCGGGAAACCTCTCGCCGATCTCGCTGGGAGTCAGCACCTCGTGCGGAAGCCCGTGTTCCTGCGCACTCCGCAGCGTTCCCGAGACGACCATGCCGTCCCGCGGACCGATCATCAGTCCGCCAACGATTTTCATCAGCGATTTCCCGCTGACACCCTCCAGCTCGCGCCACAGCTCATGCGCCCGTTGAACGAGGGGGACGTACAACGGGTGCTCGAAGTACGTCTCCCGTATGATGCGACTATCCCCGTGCGAGGAACCCATCGTGTGTTCTGGCCCGAACTGCTCGAGTCCAAGCGCTCGCACGCCGCGCCGGGCGAGATGAAAGAGGGTCGCGCTACCCATAGCGCCAAGTCCGACGACAATCACGTCGTAGCTACGCGGTTGAGTCATCGCGCACTAAGTTGCACTGATTCGTGTAACTCTGCGGCGGCGGATTCGTAGGATATTCAATGCTGAAAATTCAAATTCGAGGCAGCAATGGATCCTGAAGTCGCAAACTTCGCCATCGTTGCAGTCGTTATCGTGGGAATGGTGGGGTCGCTCTCGAAAATCGCCGTTTGGTTGATCCGCGACCTGAAGCAGAAGACCCCGGCGCGCGAGCTGCCGAACCCTCTGTACGAGCAGCGCCTGGATCAACTACAACAGTCCGTCGATGCCATTGCCGTGGAAGTCGAGCGCATTGCTGAGGCACAACGATTCTCAGCGAAGCTGCTGGCTGAGCGAACCGATTCGCCCGCGTTGCCGCGATAACACACTCGCGGCGCATCGTCTCGCACGAACAATGCGGAACAGATTGCCCCAACAAAACAGCGTCGGCAGAGGGAGCTCACAGCGTCGGACCGAACACCGGGCGTGACCGAATCATTCAGCCAAACCTCAATTCGCCAATGGCGAGGGGAATCCTGATCGATGCCGTGCATCATGACACTTCTGGCTCTGGCCGCACCGCGACTGGTGGTTGCGGTGCTCTGGTTCTTCACCCACTGGTTCCGCGGCGTTTTCGACAACATCCTCTGGCCCATCATCGGCTTCGTGTTTCTGCCGACGACGCTGCTCTGGTATTCAGCGGTGCACAACTGGTTCGGGGGACACTGGACGTTCTGGCCCGTCGTCGGCCTCGTGATTTCACTCTTGATTGACCTCGGCCCCGTCAGCGGGCGCCGCGTTCCGAGCCGCCGCTGATGTCGACGCCAAGGGATGGTCTGCGGTCGGGCTCGCTGGCGGCGATCGCCCTCGCGCTCTTTGCCTGCGTTAAAACCGAAGGAACCGGCGCCGCCGACACAACCGCGGCGAGCAGCACGCAGTCGGCCAGCGCCAGCAGGTGCGCCGGCGACAACGGCGGGATAACGCTTCCCAGCGGGTTTTGCGCAACAGTGTTTGCGGACAGCATCGGTCACGCGCGCGACATTGTGGTTGGGTCCAGTGGCGATGTCTACGTCAACACGTGGAGCGGGCGGTACTACAATGGTCCGACGCACCCCGGCGGATTTCTGATCGCGCTCCGCGACACCAATAACGATGGCAAGGCGGACGTCATCAAGCGCTTTGGTCCCGACGCCAGCCAGAAAAATGGCGGCGGCACGGGCATTGGTCTCTACAAGGGCGCGTTGTACGCCGAGGAGGGCGATACCAGCTCCAAGCGGATCGTACGCTATGCAATCTCGACCGACAGCATGACTCCGACGGCAGCCAAAGCAGATGTGATTGTCGACGGCTTACCAGCGAACGGCGATCACCCAATGCATCCATTCGTCGTCGACGCGTCGGGGAACCTATTCATGGACGTCGGCTCCGCCACCAACTCCTGCCAGCTGAAAAACCGCACCCTCAATTCACCTGGTCACAAGCCGTGCACCGAGCTCCAGACTCGCGCCGGAATCTGGAAGTATGACGCGAACAAAACCAACCAGCGATTCTCAGCGGCGGGACGCTACGCAACCGGAATCCGAAACGCGGTCGGCATTGCGTTGGATCCGAGCGGACAGCTGCACACGACGCAGCACGGCCGCGATCAGCTCGCGGAGAACTGGTCGAAACTGTACACGCCGGAACAGGGCCAGAATCTTCCAGCCGAGGAGTTACTGAAGATCGATCAGGGTGGGGATTACGGGTGGCCGATGTGCTACTTCGACAATCAGCAGCAAAAGCTGGTGCTCGCCCCCGAAAACGGCGGCGATGGCGGCAAGGCGGTCGGCGATTGCCCGTCGAAGAAGGGACCCGAAGCATACTTCCCCGCCCACTGGGCTCCCGACGGGCTGCTTTTTTATACCGCCACCCAATTCCCCGCGCATTACAAGAATGGCGCTTTCATCTCATTTCACGGATCATGGAACCGCGCGCCGGCGCCGCAGCAGGGATATCAGGTGGCGTTCGTTCCCTTCTCGGGCGGCAAGCCTGTAGACCCAGCCAAGTACGAGACATTCGCCGACGGATTCGCGGGCGGTCCACTAGGACCGGACGCGAACGATAAGGCCGCCCACAGGCCGACCGGCTTGGCCCAAGGGCCGGACGGCTCGCTTTACATCGCCGATGACAAGGGGGGCCGCGTCTGGAAGGTCGTCTATCGCGGGTCCGCCAAATAGGGCGATAGCGCGCGTAACCCCGGCAGCGCACCTGTCGTCTAGGTAGTGAGTCCAGCGGCGGCCTTCATGGTCGCCGCTGCTCGCATCTACCTCACCAGGAAAACCAAATGAGTACGCCTTCCCGTCGGCGCAATCGCCGCCTCTTGCCCGCGATCATCGCAACGGCTGCAATAGCAGCATCACTCGTATCGTGCGGTGGTGGCCACCATCTCGCCGAGTATCCATTCACCAGCAGAACGCTGGCGGTCGTCTACATCGCGCCGCCTGCACCCGTGCTACTCACCAGCTACTACGATCTGACGAATTCGCAGAATCCGGTGGAAGCAGTGGTGAGAGCCGGTGCTGATGTCGCGCGTGAGAAGGAAGGGCGGCGGGCCAGCGCTCGTTTGGATAGCGCAACCGCCCGCATCGACATCCCTGCCGTCCTCGCGCAGCGCACTCTGCAGCGCGCTAGTCGCTATCTCGGCACTCGGCCCATCGCTGATGAAAACCAGGCCGACTATCTGATGGAAGTGCGAATGGAGCGCTTCGGCATCAACGCGAAGGCGGACGAAGCGGCGTACTTGTTCACCTACGCCGAGGCGGTGCTGCTCGATCGCCGTACCGGGCGCGAGATCTGGAATATCAATGTGCACGGACGCGATCGTCTCACCCCGTATGTCCAGAGCACGAGTCCCATCCCTGGTTCCGTAATCACTGCCAGCACGCTCGGCAGTGTGAGCGTAGCGGACTTTCAGGGCGCGCTCAATCAATTGATGGACTACTCGTCCAATCTCATCACCGACGAGCTGCGAGCAGCACTAAGGGACGTCCGCAACAAATAGCGTCTCCCGACAACCGCTGCTGCCCTTGCTCGCAGCCCGCTCCAGGTCGGCGGGCACAGCGGTGACTTGCCGCGACACCTGGTTAGACGTACGTTCGGCTTACTCGGCATCAAGCCGTCCGTAATCTGACACGGGGGGTTCCATGCTCACGCTTCACCGCACCACCCGCATCGCACTCTGCTGCAGCGCTGCGGTCCTCGCCGGATGCGCCAAGAAGGAAAACGCCGGGGTAGACACTTCCGGCGCAATGGCGTCATCCACTGCCGCCACCACCACCACCACCACTACCACATCGGCAACAGTCAACCTGGCTGACCTCGCCGGGAAGTGGAACATGAAAGCCGTTCCCATGAGCGGCGACACCACTCCGACGACGTACGTGCTCACTGCCACGTCGAACACGTCGGGTTGGACATTCACTTTCCCGGGGCGCGCGCCCGTGCCAGTGAAAGTCACCGTCGAGGGCGATAGCATCATGTTCGCCGCCGGCCCGTACTCCAGCGTGCGCCGCAAAGGAGTCCAGGTCACGACCTACGGCGTGGCTCGACTGCAGAGTGGCCAGCTCAACGGGACCACCACCGCGCACTACAAGGTGAAGAGCGCTGACTCGGTTCTAGTGCTCACTGTCACTGGCCAACGCGCTCAATAGGATTTTGACGCGAATGTTCAGACCAAAGGGGCCAGTCTGCCAAAGCTGTGGGATGCCGCTCAGCAAAGATCCAATTGGCGGCGGATCGAACGCTGACGGCAGTCCCAGCAGTGAGTACTGCAGCCACTGCTACCGGAAAGGCGTATTCACCCAGCCCAACATCACCGCAGAAGCGATGATGAAGCTGGTCGAGAGCAAGCTGCGGTCGATGCACTTCCCGGGATTTCTGGCGCGTCGATTCGCTCGAGAAGTCCCGGCGCTGCGGCGCTGGCGAGGCAAGGTCGCCAACCGGGCAGCGCGCCCGCGGGCCAGCGAGCTACAACCGCGCGCCTGATTCTGCCGGCGGCTTGATCGGGGGCAGCACTGCCTCGATCTCGCCGCGGTGGGACTCCAGCCATGGCGGGAGCACGAGGTGTTCGCCGAGGGCGGCAGGATCCTCATCGACGGTGAATCCCGGGCCGTCGGTCGCTATCTCGAACAACACTCCGCCGGGTTCCAGAAAGTAGACTGACCTGAACCAGAACCGATCGATCACTTCCGTCGGACGCCGCCGCGCGCGCTCGATTCTCTCGCGAACTTCCAGCTCCGTCTTGTCGTCAGCGACGCGCCAGGCGACGTGGTGCACTCCGCCGGTCCCCCACCGTCCTCTGTCCACGTCGGGAATCTCGCAAATCTCCAGGTAGCGACCGGATCCTCCGCCACCGATCTCGAAGCCGAACCATTCGTGCTCGGCGCCGATATCCACGAAGCCGAGCACTCCAGTGAGGAATGCAGATGTCATGGCGAGATCTCGTTCCCACAGTCTCACCGAATGAAGTCCGCGAATCTGTTTTTCGACTGGGACAGGACTTTCTCGCCACGCCGCGAAGTCGCGCTCGTCACCGGTCTCGTGAACAGCCAATGGTAATCCGTGCGGGTCCGTGAAAGGCAGCGCCGATGTGCCCCGCCTCGTTTCCACCTCGCCCACTTGCAGATGGTGCTCGGTGAGGCGATCGATCCAGTACTCGATGCTGCCCAGCGGAATCGCCAGGGAAACCTCAATCGCCAGGCCCGTGCCCGGCTTCGCCGGTGCCATCTCCGGCCACGGGAAGAAGGTGATGTCCGTGCCCGGATGCCCTTCCCCATCAGCGTAAAAAAGGTGATACGTTCCCGGAGAATCCTGGTTTACGCTCTTCTTCACCAGGCGCATGCCGAGGACGCCGGAATAAAAGTCGACGTTGTCCTGAGCGTCGCCAGCAATGCAGGTTATGTGGTGGAGTCCGGTTACACCTGTCATGGGAGTAGGGCTGCGAGATTATTGTCGGACTGCTACGTAGTCTGACGTACGGCGCGTTCTACCCAGCTATCGCATCATCCAGCTGTCACTCGCGAATTGGGAGTGATGGAGCTCGACGGTTGATGGCGGAAGACTAGCAGTTCTCTCAAGGAGGACGCAATGACCGAAGCCAGATGGCTCGCGAATTATGACGAAGGAGTGCCGACTTCGCTGGAGCCGTATCCCTCTCGCACATTGATCGACTACTTGCGCGAGGCCGCAAACAAGTGGCCTGATCGGCCGGCGCTGCTGTTCAAAGGCGCCACCGTCACCTACGCAGATCTGCAGTCGGATAGCGACGCATTCGCCGCCGCCCTTGCATCGCTCGGCGTCAAGGCGGGCGACCGTGTCGCGATTTGCCTGCCGAACTGTCCGCAATTCATGGTCGCCGAGTTCGGCGTCTGGAAGATTGGGGCGATTGCCTGCCCGTTCAATCCAACCTATACCGAGCGCGAAACCGAGGACGCATTGCTGGCAACGGGTGCCGAAACTGCGGTCGCCCTCAATCGCTTCTACGGAAAAATCAAATCGATCCAGGCGCGAACCGCGGTCAAGCGAGTTATCGCTACCGGCATCAAGGAGTACCTGCCCTGGCGTCTCAGGCTGGGCTACACCCTTCTCAAGGAAGGCAAAGAAGGCGAGCGCATCACGCTAAGTGATGGCGACCATCGTTTCGCCCGTCTGCTGCGAGGCTTTCGCGGAGCGACCCTCCCCGAAATCCAGGCGCGACTCGACGCTCCGGCGGCGATACTCATGAGCGGGGGGACGACTGGAACGCCAAAGGGAGTCGTGGGCACCCATCGCGGAATGATCACCGCCGGCATTCAGCTGCAGGCGTGGCTGCGACCCGCCATGCACGAGTGGACGGATACGATCATGATGCCCCTGCCGTTGTTTCACACCTACGGCAACACCGGCTTGCAGAGTCTGGCGTTGATCAATCACAATCCGATCTCGTTGATTCCAAATCCGCGCGAGATTCGGGATCTGCTGCACGAGATAAAAACCGTCAGGCCCGCATTCATTTGCACGGTGCCGACGCTGTTGAATGGAATGATGAATCATCCAATAGCCCGTGCCGGCAAAATCGACTTCAGCTCCATCAAACTGTGCTTTTCGGGTGCCGCCGCTCTGATGGCGGAGACGAAAAAGAGATTCGAGGTGCTCACGGGCGGCGTGATTGTGGAAGGCTACTCCCTGACCGAAGCACAGATGGCGGTCGTTGCCAATCCGGTGCGCGGCGAAAAGAAGACCGGGTCGATCGGGATGCCGTTACCGGATGTACACATCCGCATCGTCGACTCCGAGGACGGCGCCACGCCGATGCCCACCGGCGAAGTGGGAGAAATCGTCATCAGCGCTCCACAGCTCATGAAGGGTTACTGGAATCGCCCCACGGAGACACTGGAGATGCTGCGCACCGATGAGCGCGGCCAGCGCGCGCTCTATACCGGCGATCTCGGGTACATGGACGAGGACGGCTACATCTTCATCGTCGATCGCAAGAAGGATCTGATCAAGACCTGCGGCTTCCAGGTTTGGCCGCGGGAGATCGAAGAGGTGATCTCAGCGCATCCGGATGTAGCCGAAGTCGGAGTCATCGGCGTTCCGGACCAGATGCGCGGCGAGGTGGTGAAGGCTTTCGTGGTGCTGCGCCCTGGACATTCGGCAACGCCCTCGGAGCTGAAAGGTTTTTGTCGCGACCGGCTGGTGCACTACAAGGTTCCGGCGAAATACGAGTTCGTCACTGAGCTGCCAAAGACGCAGGTCGGGAAAGTCCTCCGTCGCGTTCTTCGGCAGGCGGAAGACAACACGGACGAAGTCGAGTTGGTCGCAGCGGCCCCTGACGCACCCTAACGCGACTCGGCGCCGGCTCCTTTGTAGATCACTCCGCCTTTCATCACGAAGCCGACGCGCTCGGTGACGTGAATGTCGGTGAGGGGGTCGCCGGGCACAGCGACAATGTCGGCGAGCTTTCCGGGCGCGAGGGAGCCGACCCTCGCGTCCCAGCCGAGCAGCTTCGCAGCGTTGAGTGTCCCCGCATTCAGTGACGCCATTGGCGTCAGCCCGCCCCACTCGACCATCAGGCCGAACTCACGCGCGTTGGTGCCGTGCGGGATCACCCCAGCGTCGGTTCCGAGTGCGATGGGGACGTGATTGGCGACGGCCAGTTTCACACCCTTCCTCATGGCAGCCGCGGCCGCCAGCGCCTTCTCAGCGCGCAGCCCCTTGAGCACACCGTTCCTGGCAAACTTTTCTACGGTTTCACCGGCCATCAGCGTCGGAACGAGAAAGGTGCCGCGTTGCGACATCATCCGCGCACCTTCTTCGTCGAGGAACGAGCCGTGCTCGATCGACGAGACTCCGGCGCGTACGGCTAGCTTTATTCCCTCGGTTCCGTGGGCGTGCGCAGCAACTTTCCGCCCGAGTTTCGTGGCCTCGTCGACCAGCGCCTTCATCTCTTCGTAGGTGTACTGCGTGGCGCCGACGGCATCGCCCTCCGAAAGAACCCCTCCAGTCGCGCACATCTTGATCACGTCCGCACCTGATTTGACCTGATAGCGCACCGCCGCGCGAACCTGGTCGACACCATCGGCCACTCCATCCTCGGGACCGTAGCGAATCAGGCCGGGGCGAAATCCGTTCTCATCGCAGTGGCCGCCGGTAATTCCAATGAGATTGCCGGCGTTCTCCATCCTTGGCCCCGGCACTCTGCCATCCGTGATCGCCTGACGCAACGCCATGTCGTCGAAGTGGCGCGTGCCGACAACCCGGATGCTGGTGAATCCCGCCATCAGCGTCGCTTGCGCGTTCGCCACGCCGACGATCGCGCCGTACGAGGCGTAGTCCTTCACGACTGCCAGATCGTTGAGCGGGTCGCCCAGTGTCCGGCCGATGATGTGGGTATGGGCGTCGATGAACCCCGGCAAAAGCGTCACGTCGCCGAGGTCGAGCACGCGAGCGCCGGCGGGAACTGCCACCGTCGCTGCCGGTCCAACGGCTACGATGCGATCGTCGGTCACGACTACTGCGGCGTTGGTGATCTCCGCAGCGCCGGTACCATCGATCATCCTCGCAGCACGCAGAACAGTGGTCTGCTGAGCGGCAACGCCTGACGCCAGCGTGAAGACCGAGACGGCGGCAAGTGCAACAGACGTACGACGCATGTTGTGCCTCACGAATTCTGACAGTGGATGTAAAGCGGCGACTTTATGGCTTGAGCGCGCGCGTCGCCAGCTCGTCCTCGACGCGGGCGATGAAGTCGGAGACGGTCATCACTTCCTGCTTCTTGCCCGCACCTCGCACGCGCAGCGCGATGGAATCGGACTCTGCCTCGCGCTTCCCGACAACCGCCATGTATGGAATTTTGTGGAGCTCGCCGTCGCGGATGCGATAATTGAGTGTCTCCGACCTGTCGTCGATGTGTGCGCGGGCGCCGCGCGTGCGGAGGCGCTCAACGACCGACTTGGCGAAGTCCTTGACATCGTCGGCGATGGGAATGACACGCACCTGCTCCGGCGCCAGCCACAGCGGGAAGGCGCCGGCGTAGTGCTCGATCAGCCCGCCAACAAATCGCTCCATCGATCCCACCAGAACGCGATGTAGCATAGTCGGGCGGTGCGGCGTATTGTCCGGGCCGGTGTACTCGAGTCCGAATCGCTCCGGCAGATTGAAATCGAGCTGCACCGTCGGCCCCTGCCACTTCCGTCCGATGGCGTCGATCAATTTGAAATCGAGCTTGGGACCGTAGAACACGCCGCCGCCTTCGTCGTAGGTGAAAGCCTGGCCACGTTTCTTCAGGGCTTCCGCGAGGGTATCCTCGGCCTGCTTCCAGCGTTCGGGGTCGCCAATCGCTTTATCAGGACGCGTCGCCAGCTCGATCGTGTACGGATAGCCGAACGTTTTCAGCATCTCGTCGCACAGGTCCAGCAGTCGGTCGATCTCGGACGGGACCTGCTCCAGCGTGCAGAAGATGTGAGCATCGTCTTGCGTAAAGCCGCGGACGCGCATCATCCCGTGCAGCACACCGCTCCGCTCGTAACGGTAAACCGATCCGAACTCGGCGTAACGAAGCGGGAGATCGCGATAGGAACGCTGATGCGACTGGTAGATGCAGATGTGGCCCGGACAATTCATCGGCTTCGGCCGATAGGCGGCGCCCTCGACATCCATCGCTCCGAACATGCTCTCCTTGTAATTCTCCAGATGGCCGGAGATCTGGAATAACTTCTCGCTCACGATGTGCGGCGTGTAAACGAGATCGTATCCGTGCCGTAGAATCAGCGCCCGCTCGTATTCTTCGATCTCGTTGCGGATGATCGCCCCCTTTGGATGCCAAAGAATCAGGCCTGGTCCGACGCGGGGATCAGTCGAATAGAGGTCGAGCTGCTGCGCCAGCGTCCGGTGATCGCGCCGCTTCGCTTCTTCGAGGCGATGGAGATGCTCCTCGAGATCCTCCTTTTTCCAGAACGCCGTCGCGTAGATGCGCTGCAGCATCTGCCGATGCTCGTCGCCGCGCCAATACGCGCCGGCGGTATGGAGCAGTTTGAAATTCCTGAGATAAGAAGTGTCGGGGACGTGAGGCCCTTTGCACAGATCGATGAACGGCCCGTCCGTGTAAGTGGAGATGATCTCGTCGTCCGAGAATTCGCTGAGCCGTTCCAGCTTCAGCGGATCGTCGGAGAATCGCTTGCGCGCTTCCGCCTGCGACACCTCCTCGCGGACGAACGGGTGCTTCTCGGCGATGACTTTCTTCATCTCCGACTCGAATTTCTCGAGATCTTCCGGCGTGAACGGCTGATCGACCTCGAAGTCGTAGTAGAATCCGTCTTCGATCGCCGGGCCAAAGCCGATTTTTGCGTTCGGCCTCAGCCGACGCACGGCGGTAGCCAGAATGTGCGCGCCGGAATGCCGAAGCACGGCGAGTGATTCCGGATCCTTTTCGGTCAGAACTTTGAAGTCGCCCCCCTTTCGTAGCGGAGTAATGAGATCCTGCACTTCGCCGTCGACCTTTACCGCGATCGCGTCGCGGAGGAGCCGGGGCCCGATGGATGCGACGATGTCGCGCGGCAAAGCGCCTTCGGGAACCTCGCGGGTGGCGCCGTCGGGGAGCCTCAGCGTCAACATTTTTTGGGGATGAATTCGAGTACTGCGGATGGCCTTTCTTTTGCTCCCCGTTAAGGTATCGTTTGCAAATACCCTTCGCCACAGGTTAGCACACCTATGTCCCCCTTCCGCTTTCATAACGAGCCGCCGTACATCTTTCGCGAAAAAGAAGAGGAAGAACCTTCTGCGCGCACTGCGGTCCTGATCGCACTCGGAGCTGCAGCCGGCTTCGCGGCGGGCGTTTTGATGGCGGAGCGATTCGGAGGATTCAAAGGCTTGACAGACAGGATCAAGGACACCTTCGGAGGCGGCACCGAAGGAGAAGAAGATTTCGACTACGAAGGACTCGACGAAGATGAGTTCGACCCCGACTTCGACGATGAGCTCGACACCCCGAAGGGATCGCTGAACGGTTCAGAGGAGCTCGAGGAACGAGTTCTCGAAGCATTCCGCAACGATCCGACGTTGAGCGAGCGCGCGATCGACATTGCCGCCGTCGAAGATGGAATCATCGAGCTCACCGGCTGGGTGAATTCCGAGGAAGAGGCGCACCAGGCAGTCGTAGTCGCGCGTGGAGTGCCGGGTGTTGCCACGGTGGTGAATCGGCTCACCATCCGCACCGAGGAAGATCTGCTCGACGAGGCCGCGCATCGCTACGAGGACGGCGATGCCACGCTCACCGAGCGACACTGGGAAGGACAACAGCTCGGCACTGGTCGTCGTCGTCAGGGAAACTCGACTGAGATCGATCGCCACGCCGATCCGCGCAACAAGCTCGAGGATCGCTCGCTGAAGGAGGACCAAGCCTTCATGGCGGCGGCAGAGGACATCCCTGACACCAGCGAGCGCCGCAAGTCGACGAAGAAGGCGCGTGGCGGGCGCACCGACGGATCCGCGGTCGCGCCGAGTGGCGTGCCCAAGGCAGACCACGTCGCCGATCCCGAGCACGCACCGCCGACGAACGGCACGCGTACTCGACCAACGAACTCGTAACATCCTGCCGCAAATTCTTCTCGGGTAGGACGCGCGGTCTTACCCGAGAAATTGGCGCCCGTTAACTTGCGCCGGAGATGAGCACAACCCAGCAACTCCGCTCGAATGACGGCGCGTCGGGGCCACGTGATCTCCCCGCTCAGTACGAGCCGGGACAGGTGGAGCGCGCGGTCTACGATCGGTGGATCGAGGCGGGGATTTTTGCTGCCGACGAGAAGCGCAGCCGGCGCAACGGCGGTGACCGCGATCCGTTCGTGATCGTGATGCCGCCGCCGAACGTCACGGCGGTGCTGCACATGGGTCACGGTCTCAACAACACGGTGCAGGATGTAATCGTGCGCTGGCGTCGCATGGTGGGCGATGAAACGCTCTGGGTTCCCGGCACTGACCACGCCGGCATCGCAACCCAGAACATCATCGAGAAACAACTCGCCGCCGAAGGCAAAACCAAAGCTGACCTCGGGCGCGAGGCGTTCGTCGCCCGCACAATTGCGTTCGTCGAAGAGACCGGCGGCGAAATTCTGCGCCAGCTGCGCGCCATCGGCGCGTCGGCCGACTGGAATCGAACGGCCTACACCTTCTCGCCCGAGCTGTCGATCGGGGTGCGAGAAGCTTTCGTTCAGCTCTACGAGCGGGGACTGATTTATCGGGGGCATCGCGTCATTCACTGGTGCCCGCGCTGCATGACATCGCTAAGCGACGAAGAGGCCGAGCATGACGAGGAGGTTGGTACACTCTATCACATCGCCTATCCGATCGTTGGCGGGAAAGGCAACGCGAGCGTAACAGTTGCCACAACCCGTCCCGAGACGATGCTCGGCGACGTGGCCGTTGCAGTTCATCCAGACGACGATCGCTACAAGAAGTTGATTGGCAAAAGGGTCTTGCTGCCGATAGCCAACGTCCAGATTCCGGTCATAGCCGACGAGTACGTCGATCCGTCCTTCGGCACCGGGGTGGTGAAGATCACTCCGGCGCACGATGCCAATGACTTCGAGGTCGGCATGCGCCACAAGCTGCCGATGCCCGTCATCATGGGGCCCGATGGTACAATGGCGAATGGGGTCGATGCCGATTCGCGTGTGCCCGCGGAACTGATTGGGGCCGACAGATTCGAAGCGCGCGAACGGATTATTCGCACCCTCGAAAAGTCCAAGCAGCTGATCAAGATGGAATCGCATCAGCACGCAGTCCGCCACTGCTACCGTTGCGACACGGTCGTCGAGCCGCGGCTCTCCGATCAGTGGTTCGTCAAGATGGAACCGCTTGCCAAGCCAGCGCTCAAAGCGGTCCGCGACGGAACGATCCGCATTCTCCCCGAGCGATGGGAAGCCGTCTACATCAACTGGCTCGAGAACATTCGCGACTGGAACATCTCACGCCAGCTGTGGTGGGGCCATCGCATTCCGGTTTGGTACTGCGACAAGTGTCAGTGTCAGATCGTAAGTCGCACCGACGTCGCCGCCTGCCAGAAATGCGGGGGCGAGGTGCGACAGGACGAAGACGTGCTCGACACCTGGTTCTCCTCGTGGCTGTTTCCGATCTCTACGCTCGGGTGGCCCGACAAGAACTCCGCGGCACTGGCCGCGTTCTACCCGACTGATGATCTGATCACGGCTCCGGAGATTCTTTTCTTCTGGGTCGCGCGCATGATCATGGCCGGCTACGCGTTCATGGATGCGCACCCGTTCCACACCGTCTACCTCCACGGGACCGTGCGCGACATGCACCACGTCAAGATGTCCAAGTCTCTTGGCAACGGCATTGATCCGCTTGATGTCGTCACGAGCTACGGTGCCGATGCGCTGCGCTACACTGTCGTCGCGGGAATGGGCATGGGGGCCGATCTGATGCTGGACCCCAATGATCTCGAGCGCTCGTTCGCACCGGGACGGAATTTCGCTACGAAGCTCTGGAATATCGGGAGATTCCTGCTCTCCAACGTGGGAACGACGCCGGTCCGAAGCGTCGACGAGCTCAGTGACAACGAGCTCACGCTCGCCGATCGGTGGATTCTTGGCCGACTCAACGCCGCGATCTTCAAGTGCGATGCGGCGCTTGGACCGGCGCGCCCCCCAAAGAGATCCTGGCGGCCCGAGGAACGTTACGCCGGATTGCGGTTGAGCGAGTACGCCGAGGTTGCTCGGGGTTTCGTTTGGAACGACCTTGCCGATTGGTACCTCGAAAGCACGAAGGGGCGGATCGGATCGGCGAACGGAGACAGCGAAGTCGCACGGGCGGTCCTGACACACGCGTTTGACTACGCGCTGCGACTGCTCCACCCGATCATGCCGTTCATCACGGAGACATTGTGGCAGCGGCTGCCGTTCCCGGTCGATGCCGATCGCTGCGAGTTTATCGCTGTCGCGCCTTGGCCAGTTCCGCATCCGGACTCGCAAAGCGAGCGCGATGCGATCGTCCATTTCAATCTCGTCTGTGAAGCGGTGACTGCAGTCCGACAGATCCGCTCCGACTACGCAATTCCGCCTGGCAAATCGATGGACGTCACGATCCAGTCGCGGGCGCACGCATCGCTGTTCAGCGATCACGCCTCACTCATCGGGCGACTTTCCCGCTCAGCGGTGAAGATTGGGGACGACGGCGCCGGAGCTGGCGCGGCTCATGCCGTCCTTGCGGACGGGAGCGAGCTTACGGTTCCGCTGGGCGGCCTCGTCGACGTGACAAAGGAGTGCGGAAAGCTGCGCAGCGAGCTCGAGCAGCTCGAGAAGCAGCTCGCTGCCCTTTCCGCGCGCCTGCAAAACCACGGCTTCACCAGCCGCGCACCTGCTCACGTCGTCGATGCCGAGCGCAAGAAACAGCAGGACTGGACCAAGCGTCGCGCCCAGCTCTCCGAAAAGGTGAAAGCACTTTGCGGCGGCTGATCGCCGTCGCTCTGCTCGGACTGGCGTGTGCGTCGCCCGGTCTTCCCCCGGGTGGTCCACCGGACGTCGCCGCTCCGCAGCTGATCAAGGTCACTCCCGACTCTGGCACCGTCGGCGTGCGGCCGAAGGAGGTTCTCTTTCGTTTCGACGAAGTCGTAGCGGAACGTCCACCGTCCGTCACTACGCTGGCTGATCTCTTTTTGATATCCCCGCGCAACGGCGTTCCAAGCGCATCGTGGCATCGGGAGGTCATCGGCGTAAAGCCGTCGAACGGGTGGCGTGCCAACACCGCTTACACGGTTATCATGCAGAAAGGACTCGCCGACATACGCGGCAATGTCAGGAATACCGGGGCCGCGACTTTCTTTTCAACTGGTAAGACCATTCCACACACGCGGATCGCCGGCAACGTATTCGACTGGGTTTCCGGCTCACCCGCCACTGGCGCGCTGATCGAGTCCTTTGTGCCGCCGGATAGCATTCATCCGTACGTGGCGGTGGCGGATTCCAATGGCGCTTTCGTGATGGAGCACATGCCAGCAGCCACGTATACGATTCGCTCATATCTCGATCGCAACAAGAACCTGGCAATCGACCCGAGCGAGCCGTGGGACAGCGTCTCGATCAGTCTGACGGACACCGCGCGGACTACCCTCGTGATTTTCACGCACGATACTCTTCCGCCCCGTATCCGCGAGGTTCGTGCAACAGACTCGCTTTCGCTGGTCGTCTCCTTTGACAAGCCGATTGATCCGAGTCAGACTCTGAGCGCTGCCAACTTCGCTGTGATTGGACCTGACTCGGCGCCGCTCGCCATTGTCAGCGCGGGCCCGCCGCCAAAGGACACGACTGCTAAAGTGAATCCCGCCGTCCCCGTCCCTCCGACTGCGCGACCGCCGGCCAGACCGCGTGCTGATACCGTGCCCGTCGTCAAGCCGGTGATGCCCCGGCCGATTCCGATTAGCGAAGTCGTGCTCAAGATGCTGCGTCCGCTGACTCCCAAGACTGCGTACAGAGTGCGGGCCATCGGCATTCGCAGTCTGTTAGGAAGGCCCGGAGATAGCGAGCGTGTCTACACCGTTCCAGCTCCGCCGCCACCCCCCAAGCAGCCGCCAACGCCCGCCGCTCCACCACCAACATGATGGACGCGCGACGCGATTTGCCGAGCGTGAGCTCACTGTTGGAAACCGCCGGTGTGAAGCAGCTGCTCGAGCAGCATCCGCGAAGCGTCGTGCTCGATGCTTTGCGAGACAGCGTTGAGGCAGCACGCAGCGCGGGCGGCAGCCGCAAGACGGAGCAGCAGTGGGTCGACACAATAGCGTCGGCAATTCGACACGCCACCCGCCCCTCGCTGCGGCGAGTGATCAACGCGACCGGCGTGATTCTGCACACCAATCTTGGGCGCGCGCCGCTTGCCAGCGCGGCGATTCGCGCCATCGAACAGGTTGCCGAAGGATTCAGCAATCTCGAATACGACATCGCCACCGGCCAGCGCGGCTCACGCTACTCGCACTGCGTCGGACTTCTGACTCAGTTGACTGGCGCCGAGGATGCGCTGGTAGTGAACAACTGCGCCGCGGCGATGGTACTGGCGCTGAACGCATTGGCGCAAAGGAAGGAAGTGCTCGTCTCCAGAGGAGAGCTGGTCGAGATCGGGGGCAGCTTCCGCATTCCGGATATCATGGCGCGCAGCGGCGCCAGGCTCGTCGAGGTCGGGACGACCAATCGGACCCACGACGACGATTATCGCCGGGCGATCACGCCGAAAACTGCGGCCATCGTCAAGGTCCACCGCAGCAATTTCGCCATCGAAGGTTTCACTGCCGACGTCAGCGTCGAACGACTGGTCTTCATCGCCGACGAGCACGGACTGCCGGTGATTCACGATCTTGGCAGTGGCTTAATGCTTCCGCTCGACGAGTACGGTATCGGCGGTGAGCCGACCGCATCGGCGGCAGTCGCTTCCGGCGCCACGCTCGTCCTCATGAGCGGCGACAAGCTCCTCGGCGGTCCACAGGCAGGGATCATTCTCGGCAAGTCTGCGTTCGTAGCGAAACTGCGCAAGAACCCGCTCGCCCGCGCGATGCGCGTGGACAAGCTCACCCTCGCCGCACTCGAGGCTACGCTACGCATTTACCTCGATCCGAGGCAGGCGCTGAAACAGATTCCGGTGCTGGCAATGCTCACCGAGCAGGTGGAGAAAATCGATAGACGCGCGCATTCGATAGCCGACGCTCTTCGCGCGCGCGGCATCGATGCCGAAGTGGTGCCGAGTGATGCCAGTGTTGGCGGTGGCGCCTTTCCGACGGCGAAGATTCCTTCTCGCGCGCTGTCGATCAACGCCGACGCCGCTCATTTCGAGGAAGCGCTTCGACTCGGCGATCCCGCCGTCATCGGGCGCATCGCCGAAGGAAAGCTCTTGCTCGACTTGCGGAGCGTGATGCCGGGCGAGGACGGCGTGGTTACCGCAGCGATAGCAAAGGCGCGAGCGTGAGAAAAATTCCCGACGCGGTCTTCCTCGATCGCGACGGCACACTCATGGAAGACGCGCACTACATCAAATCGCCGAAGCAGGTACGCCTGCTGCCGGGCGCCGCCGCCGCCGTCAAGCGCATCAACGATGCTCGGGTGCCGGCGATAGTCGTAACCAACCAGTCCGGCATCGCGCGCGGGATTTTCACCGTGGACGATTATGAGGCGGTACGTACCCATTTTGAATCGCTTCTCAACGCTGAAGGCGCGCACATCGATGCCAGCTACTACTGCCCCCAACACCCGAACGTGACCGGTCCCGACAGCTGCCGGAAACCGGGCACCAGAATGTTCGAGGATGCGATCAAAGATTTCAAACTCAATCCGGCGAATGTTGCTTATATCGGTGACCGCTGGCGCGACGTGGTCGCCTCGAAGAAGCTCGGGGGCCGCGGAATCATGATCTCGTCCTCGATGACGACGGATGAAGACCGACGGCGCGCGCAAGAGGACGGGCTCGAGACGGCGCCCTCGATTTCGGAGGCGATCCAGCTTCTCTTCGACCTTACACACAGCGACAAGTCCGCGTAAAATCGGGCATGCCGACTCGACTTGCCGTGCTCGCCTCTGGCCGCGGCTCCAATCTCCAGGCAATAATCGAGCATTTTGACAACATCGCGCGCGAACGTGTGGCGAAGGTCGTTCTCGTCGCCTCGAACCGCGCCGACTCGCCGGCGCTGATCCGCGCCGCGACGGCGTCGATCGACATTGCCAGCTTCGACGCGGCTGACGATGGGACTCAGCTCCTCGAGCTGCTGCGCAAGTTTCGCGTCGATCTCGTCATTCTGGCGGGCTACCTTAAGCGCATTCCGCCCTCGGTGATCCGCGAGTACGCCGGTCGCATCATCAACATCCACCCCGCCCTGCTGCCGGCATTTGGCGGCGAGGGCATGTATGGTGCGCGGGTGCACGAAGCCGTCATCGCTTCTGGCGCGCGGGAAAGCGGGGTGACGGTTCATCTGGTCGACGACGAGTACGATCGTGGGCCGATCGTAGCCCAATGGCGGGTTCCGGTCGAGCCGTCGGACACCGCTGAGTCGCTCGCCGCACGCGTCCTGGCGGTCGAGCACGTCGTTTATCCGCGCGTCATTGAAATGGTCGCCATCCTCCAAAACACCGAATCAAAGATCTCTGTCTGATATGCCAACTGCTCTCCTCTCGGTTTCCGACAAGACCGGTCTCGTCGATTTCGCCAGGGGACTGGTGAACCTCGGTTGGGACCTGATATCCACGGGCGGAACGGCCACCGCGCTGCGCTCGGCCGGCATCAAGGTTCGCGACGTCAGCGACGTCACCGGTTTCTCCGAGATGCTGGAGGGTCGCGTGAAGACGCTTCATCCGGCGATTCACGCCGGCCTGCTTGCGCGGCGCGACTCCCCTGATCACGTGAAGGCGCTGGCGGCCCAGCGAATTGCGCCGATCGATCTGGTCGCGGTGAACCTCTATCCGTTCGAGCAAACGGCAGCCCGCGAGGGCGCCAAGCCGCACGAAGTCATCGAGCAGATCGACATCGGTGGACCGTCGATGCTTCGCTCCGCTGCCAAGAACTTCGAGGCAGTGACAGTAATCGTCGATCCAGCTGATTACGGTCGCGTTCTCGCTGCACTCGAAGCCAAGGACGACGATCTCGATCTGCGCCGTCTGCTGGCAGAGAAAGTCTTCGCGCGGACCGCAGCGTACGACGCCGCCATCGCGTACTGGTTCGGCTGCGAACGCGCAGAAATCTTCCCCGAGCGCATGATACTTCCACTCGAGAAAGGCGCGACACTCCGATACGGCGAGAATCCGGGGCAGCGCGCCGCGGTGTACATGGAGCGCCAGCACGATGGGATCGCTGCCCTCGAGCAGAAAGGCGGCAAGGAGCTTTCCTTCAACAACCTCCTCGACCTCGAGGGAGCGCTCATCGCGACGGATCCGTTCGACGAAGAGGTGTGTTGTGCCATCGTCAAACACACCACGCCGTGCGGCATCGCTACCGGCAGCAGTGGGCTGGACGCGTACAGAAAGGCGCTCGCCTGCGACCCTGTCTCGGCGTTCGGCTCCGTCATCTCGTTTACGGTGGATGTCGACGACACGATCGCCGAAGCCGTGTCCAGTCTCTTTGTCGAATGCATCGTCGCGCCGCGATTTACGTCCGGCGCGTTGGAGATCCTCGGGCGCAAGAAGAATCTGCGCGTGCTGGAGGGACGCGCTCACTGGCGCAACCACGCGCTGGATTACAAGCGAGTTCGCGGGGGTTTGCTGGTACAGGAACGCGCCCCGCTCGCGGCCAACGAGGGGGAGTGGAAAGTCGTCACCGCCCGGCAGCCAAGCGAGGCCGAGTGGTGGGACCTCCGCTTTGCCTGGCGCGCGGTCGGTAGCGTCAAGTCGAATGCGATCGTCCTCGTGCGCGAAGGTGCAACGATCGGAATCGGTGCCGGGCAAATGTCACGCGTCGATGCGGCGTTTCTTTCCGTCCACAAAGCCGGGCTCGCCGGCCACGACACCAAGGGCGCAGTGATGGGCTCGGATGCGTTCTTCCCATTTCGCGACGGCGTCGAGCAGGCCGCGGAAGCAGGTGTGTCGGCCATTGTCCAGCCGGGCGGATCGGTGCGAGATCAGGAAGTGATCGAGGCCGCCAACGAGTACGACATCGCAATGGTGTTCACTGGCAAGCGCCAGTTCCGGCACTAGATGACGGCGATCCCTCTCCAGGGCGAGGATCTCGACTACCGGCCGTCCTACGTTGCCGCCGCCGTCGCCTCGGCGCTGGTGTTCCTTCTCTACCTGATGACACTCGCGCCCTCGACCGCAATGTGGGACACAAGCGAGTACATCGCTGCCGCGTACACGCTTGGCCTGCCACATCCGCCGGGAAATCCTTTCTTCGTTCTGCTGGGACGCGTTTTCGCGATTCTTCCTATCGCGCCCAACGTTGCGATGCGCATCAACATCCTCGCCGCACTGTGCAGTGCTGCCGCGGCCGGAATGTGGTTTCTCATCACCGAGCGCGTTCTGGTTGGCTGGCTTCGCGAGCGCTGGCAGAGAATCGTTGGCGGCTCGCTGGCGGCGCTGATTGGCGCGACGGCGTTCACGGTCTGGGCGCAATCGGTCGTCAACGAAAAGGTCTACACCGTTTCTCTGTTGGGCCTGGCGCTCGTGTCGTGGCTGACCGTTCGCTGGTGCGACGAGCCGTACGGATTCAAGGCTGACCGGCTGTTGGTGATGATCGCGTATCTGAGCGGCCTCGGCTTCGCCAATCACATGGCCGGATTTCTGGCTCTGCCCGCCGTCGCCGTGGCGGTTCCGCTGCGGCGTCCCGATACGATGATTCGCTGGCGTTTGCTGCTGGCAATCGCGGGCGCGCTCGCCCTGGGTATGACGCCGTTTCTCACTCAACCGCTTCGGGCCGCGCACTTCCCCGCCATCAATGAAGGCGAGCCAACTGGATGCGCGACCCAGATCGGCATCGATTGCACGTTGAGCAAGGCCACTTTCGACCGCTTCATGTACAACCTGAATCGCAGCCAGTATCAGAAGCCGGGACTGACGGACCGGCAGGCTCCGTTCATCGCGCAGTTCGAGATGTGGTGGCTTTACTTCCGCTGGCAGTGGCTAAGAGACCCACTCGGCGGCCATCCGGGAATTCAGCAGCTGCTCGCCACCCTCTTGCTCTTCCTCGGCGGCCTCGGCGGGTACGTTCACTGGAAACGCGATCGTAAATCGTTCGCGTATTTCGGACCGCTGATGTTCATGGCGACGATCGCGCTGATCTACTACATGAATTTCAAGTACGGATCCTCGCAGGCACCGGAGCTCGGCGACACGGTGCCGCGCGAAGTGCGCGATCGCGACTACTTCTATCTATGGAGCTTCTCGGCGTGGAGCGTTTGGGCGGCGCTGGGACTCGTCTTCGTCTGGGAGACACTTGCGGCGATCGTAGACCCCGAGCGAAGTCGAATTGCTCGCGATTCCTCTGTCCTGCCTGGCAGGCGCAGCTGGCTGATCGCGGCGCCAGTTCTTGTCATCGCGGTCGTTCCATTGTTCTCGAATTGGAAGTCCGCCTCTCGCGCGGGGCAGACCGACACCGCCGACTTCGCCGCCGATCTGCTCAACTCGGTGGAGCCCTACGGCGTCCTCGTGACATCGGGAGACAACGACACCTTTCCGCTTTGGTACGCGCAGGAAGTCGAAGGCATTCGCAAGGACGTAGTCGTGGCTTGTCTTTCTCTGCTCAACACCGACTGGTACACCCGCCAGCTGCTGCGTCGTCCGATCTACGACTACGACTCGTTGCGCGGCCCCGCCCTCTATCGCGGTAAAGTCTGGAATAAGCCGAGCGGTCCGCCTCTGCGGCTGACGATGCAGGAGGCCGACGCTGTCCCGCCGGCAATCGCGCTGTCGTCTGCTCAGACTTTCCGCAAGGAAGGCACCGATCTCGTTGTGAACATTCCGCCGCGGCAGTTTGGCGATTTCGGCGGACTGGAACGCGCCGACATCCTCGTTTTGTACATGATTCGCGATGGATTTCCCGACCGGCCGTTCTTCTTCAGCCGGACGACCGGGAGCTATGCCGAAGAGCTGGGATTTTCGCCGTACACCGCCACGACAGGATTGGCGCGGAAACTCTTACCTTCGCGCCCCAGGCCCGGAGCGGGAATCGTGGCCGCGCAAGGTGAGGGCTTGTTCGACCTCGAAAGCACACGGTCACTCTGGGAAAAGGCCTTTAGAGCGCCGCGATCCATCGCACAGCGTGATCTCTGGGTCGATCGCCCGTCAGCAGGCATTCCATTTCTCTACATCCGGACCGGACTCGTTCTCGAGGCTGCGCTCATGCAGCAGGGGCAGCGTGAGGAAGCAGTGCGCATTCGCGCTCAGGTCGACGGGATCGCCAAAGCAACCCAGTTGGAGGATGTTATCGCGAAGACGTCGCGGTAACGCACTCGGACAACGGAATTCGTTGCCCGCCAGATTTGAGACTCTTATCTTGAGTGCGGGAGGGTTGGCAGAACGGCTATTGCACCAGTCTTGAAAACTGGCGCCCGCAAGGGCTTGGGGGTTCGAATCCCTCACCCTCCGTTCGAGATCTAGACTTCGAAATACCCACTCTCGTTCGCAATTCGCACTAGTCCGCAGTCGTTCGCAGTTCGCAGTCCGCAGCCTATGAGAAACGCCACCCGACCGCACGACGATCGAGTGGCGTTTGGTTAATGGGACGAATTACTGGCCCTGAACCCTCGGCGCCGGCCCGAGCTGATTCACACGCGCCTTCATCGTCGCAAATCCCGAATCGTTCGTCTGGAGGCTATTGAGCGTCGAGGCCGGGACCTGGTCCAGCATCCGCCGGATGTCGGCGATGCGGTCGGTCGTACCCGGGTGATCCGCGAACCATGCCGCTGCGTTGCCGCCGCCCGACTGTTCCTCGGCGAGCAGTTTCTGGAATAACGTGTACATCCCTCGCGGGCTGATCCCCGCGCGCATCAGGTTGTTAAATCCGCCTTCATCCGCTTGGACTTCGTCGGTGCGGCTGAACTTGGCGAAGACCGCTGTACCACCAACGTTGATTGCAGCTTGTGCGAGGCCGCTCTGGCAGACTCCCGTCAACGCGCAGAGAATTCCAACGCCGACGTTGGCGCCCTGCGCCTGCTCCATTTGCTTGACAGAATGCCGGCGCACTACGTGCTCGATCTCGTGGCCGAGCACGCCAGCGACTTCGGACATGTTGCTCGCACGCTCGAGAACACCACGATTGATGTAGATGAAGCCGCCAGGTAGTGCGAAAGCGTTCACGGTGCTGGAGTTCACAACCTGGAACTGCCAGTTGAGATCGCTGCGCGAAGTGGTTCTGGCGATCCGCTGGCCGAGGTTGTTCACGTAGTTCTGGATGATGGCATCCTGAACCATGGGCAGTTGCGCGCTGACCTGCTGCGCCTCCTGCTGCCCCATTTGCACCTCTTGCTGCTGCGAGACGCCGCAGCCGGCCATCAATCCAGCGGCGGCGAGTGTAAGTGAGACTTTGAGCATCTATGCCCCCGGAAGAGTTGTTATTCGTCGGCCTCCCAAAGAGCGCCGCGTCGGTCAAGAAAAGGCAGAAAGCAAGCCAAAAGCCGCTCGCGAGCGATTATAGATGGCCTTACCTTCCGTACAAATGCCAAAACGGCCCTTCCGCCTGGCGGTCTTCCTGACCGGCGCGCTGCTCCTCGCCCAGCCGTTGATGGCGTCGCCGGCGTTGGCCCAGATCGGACGCGGCGGTGATCAGCCGGCGCCGAACGCCGCCGCCAACGCTTACCGCACGGAAGTGCGAAATCGCCTCAACCAGCTAGTGATCCGGCTGGCGGAGAAGTGGGACGGATCGGACCCCGGAGAAGTTGCGTCGCTTTATGCCCAGAGGGGCGTCATCGTGCTCGGCCCCGAGCGCACCATCGTGGGGCGGGACGCCATAAAGTCGGCGTTCGGTGCAACGCTGCGCCACATGCGCGGTGTCGTGCTCACGATCGACGATTACGACTTGAGTGGAGAGCTCGCTTTCGTGCGTGGAACTATGGTCTACGAGCTTCTGCACGATCAGGCGGCCGGCACGCAGGAGACGGCGACTTATGCCATGGTCCTGCGAAGACAACGCAACGACGATTGGCTGATTCAGGAGCACGTTGTGGCTGGTGCACCCGCCCTCCCCGAGGTGAAGAAGGCGGGCGTGTCCTCGAGCCCACAGGAGTCCGTGATCAAGCAGTAGCCTGCTGGCTTTTCGGTGTGCTCTGAATCACTTTGTACGCCTTCCTTCCCGCCCGCCTATGGCCGACTTCACCCAGGAATGGATTGAACATCTCAAGAACCAGATTTCAGGTCGAATGAGCATCGTCAAGGACAAGATGGACCCGAAGACCTACGACGAGCTGGTGACCGATCTGGCCTGGTTCACCTTCCGCTTCGCGCGCGATCCGGACACCAAAATGAGGAAAGTTTTCCGGTAAGCTCAGCGTTCCAGCGGCACTAGATTCGCCGTAGACGTGACCCGTAACAGAATGGGAGGCGCTGAGCCATGCCAAAGTGCGAGGTCTGCGGCAACGATTACGACAAATCGTTCACCGTCACCATGAAAGGCAAAGCGCACATCTTCGATTCATTCGAGTGCGCGATCCACGCCCTCGCCCCCAGGTGCGCGCATTGCGGGTGTACGATCATCGGCCACGGCCTGGAGAGCAAAGGAACGTTCTATTGCTGCGCCAGCTGTGCCCACATGGCCGGCGTAAAAGGTCTCGAAGACAGGGTATGAGGAGATCACCGTGAAGTGGAAGAGTCGGCATGACCCTGACGGCAAACTCGGTGATGAGCGGGTGCGGCGGAAATTCGCCTGGTTGCCCATCGAAGCCGACGATGGATACACATATTGGCTGACCCCCGTAGTCGTCCGCGAACAACTTCTGCCAAAGCTCTCTCGCGGCGGATTCGAGGATGACGAACAGGGGTGGGCGGTTGTCGAAGCGAAGCCGCTCGACGGCGGGAAGAAGTCCCACAAGAAATAGCAGCGCCGCGCGGCTTGCAGATAACCATCGACCTTAACGCTGATCTGGGAGAGGGGTTCGGCAGATCGCGTCTGTCTGAAGATGAAGCACTCCTCGACCTGATTTCCTCGGCGAACATCGCCTGCGGATTTCACGCTGGCGATGCCATCACGATGCGAGACACGGTGCGCGCGGCGAAAGAACGTGGAGTCTCCATTGGAGCGCATCCATCCTATCCCGACATTCCGGGCTTCGGGCGCCGCGAGTTGGGGCTGCCGGCGGCCGAAATCAAACGTCACGTTGAATTCCAGGTTCGCTCGCTCGCCGATGTCTGCGCCGCCGAGGGCGCGCGGCTGGCGTATGTAAAACCGCACGGGGCGTTGTACAATCGTGCCGCATGGGATGAGAAGGCAGCCGCTGCAGTGGTCCAGGCGATCGCGAAAGTGAATCCCTCTTTCAGTGTGTTGGGGTTGCCGTCGAGTGAGATGTCTCGCGCAGCGGAACGCGCCGGAATGCAGTTCGTCAGCGAAGCGTTCGTCGACCGCGCCTACCGCAAGGATGGAACGCTCGTACCGCGCAGCCAGCCCCACGCCGTTATCCACGATGTAGAGACCGCGGTGGAGCGCGCCCTTACGCTCGTCCGCATGCACAGCATCTCCGCTGATGATGGATCAGTAGTGCGCATCTACGCACAATCGCTTTGCGTACACGGAGACAACCCCGATTCGGCGGCGATGCTGCGCAGTCTGCGCGCGAGACTCCAGGCCGCGGGCGCGAAGATCGCCCCTTTCGCCGCTTGACCTCTCACCAACTGCGCGCACATCCGCTTGGCGACGCGGCGATCACGATCAATTTCGGCAGCGAAAAGTCACCCGAGCTTTTGGCCCGCATTCAAGCCGTCGCCCGCTTGCTCGGTGAAGAGCGCATCGCGCATGTCGACGATATCGTGCCAGCTTACCTGACGCTGACGGTGTTTTACGATGCGCTCCACGCATCGTACCAGGAAATGTCGGCGAAACTTCTCGATTTCTGCGAGAGGTCGAGCCAGCTGGTGTCACCCAGGACTCTATCGCGCAAACACGTCATCCCGGTTCGGTACGATGGGATCGATCTCGAGTCAATTGCCGCTGCAACCCGCCTCCCAATAGAGCAAGTCATCGCTCGGCATACCGCGAGAACCTACACAGTGGATCTTCTTGGCTTCGTCCCCGGCTTCGCTTACCTGAGCGAGATCGACGCTGCGTTACAAGTACCGCGTCGCGCGCAACCGCGACCACGCGTCGCTGCCGGCAGTGTGGCGATCGCCGGCCCACAGACCGCGGTCTATCCGCTCGATACTCCTGGCGGCTGGCACATCATCGGCACCACCAGCACCGTGATGTTCGATCCCGCGCGAGACCCACCCGCGTTGCTGGCGCCGGGAGACGCGGTGCGATTCGAGAACGTCGGATGATCACCATCACCAAGGCACCCCCGTACCTGACCGTGCAGGATAGCGGGAGGAAGTACTCGCGAGCCGCGGGAGTGCCCCACGGCGGCGCCATGGATTCGTTCGCGCTCGGCGCAGTAAACGCATTGGTCGGAAATTCAGCCGACGCGGCGGGTCTCGAATGGGCGCTCGGTGGCGGATCGATACGTTTCGATCGCGATACCGCGTTTGCGATCGGTGGCGCAACTGTAAGCGCGACACTCTCCGGAAAGGATGTAGCGCCCTGCACGACGATGTACGCGCGGGTAGGAGACGTCCTCTCCGTAGAGACGATCGTCAGCGGTCGATTTCTCTATGTAGCCTGCAGCGGTGGCATTGACGTGCCTGTCCTTCTCCGCAGCCGATCGACGTATCTCCCCGGACGCTTTGGCGGCCATGGCGGAAAGACCCTCAAAACCGGCGACTCGATCGCGCTCGGCGCCGAACACGGACAGCGTCCAACGGAAGGATCTCACTGTGCGGCCGATCTCATGCCCCGCTACGACGGCGGCATCGTGCACGTCACGCGCGGCACGCACGAGGATTTGTTCGATGAAATTGCGTGGTCAACCTTCACCGAGAGTGTGTATCGAATCTCGACGGCGTCTGACCGCACCGGTTATAAGCTGGACGGCCCTCCAATCAGGAACGCGATGGGGACGCTTCCCTCCGAGGCGGGATGTCCCGGTACTATCCAGGTACCGGTCGACGGAGTTCCAATCGCGTTGATGGCGGACGCCCCCACCATTGGCGGCTACGCCAAAATCGCCGTCGTCAGCGAAGCCGACCTCCCGATACTGGCTCAGCGCAGACCCGGAGATGAGGTACGCTTCGAGGTCGTAACGATCGAGCAAAGCCAGCGCATGCTGAAGCGGCGCGCCGCCGACCTGCATACTATCGGCCAGTTGGCGACAAGAGCTGTTCGCCGTTAGGCGCGGCTCCTGCATCACTCCTGGTCATAGCCCGCTATTGCGGCTCAACAATCGTTGGAGGCTGGATATATGGAACGAAGCGAGAGCGCAGGACTCAACCCGGACCTGGGCGGCGAGCAGACAAGTTTCCAAAACTCGGGCATCGGTCGAAGTTCAGAAACCATGAGCGGCTCAGAGGCCGGCGTCTCCGAGGCGAGCTCCGGTGGAATTACCGGTCGCGTGAAGAGTGTCGCTTCGACGGTCAAGGACAAAGCTTCGGATATTCCGTCCATCATCGCTGACGGACTGGAAGCCGGCGCCAAAGCCTTACGCCACAATCGCCCGACGACCGAAACCTCCGGCAGCGGCTCGGTGGCGCTGACAAAAGACTCGACCATCACCGCCGTGACGGATACGCTCGCCAGCGGGATGCAGTCCAGCGCTGAGTGGTTGCGCGATGCCGACCTCGAGAAGGTAAAGGCCGATGTCGAGAAGCAGGTTAAGGACCATCCGGCACGATCGATTCTCATTGCTCTCGGCGCGGGCTATCTGATCGGCAAAGCTTTCCGCCGGTAGCCGAAAATGTTGAGCGCACCACCGTCAAATCGTGGAATCGGTAAGCTGCTGCGCGACGTAGCCGAGGACGGCGCGCACCTCGCGCGGCAGGAAGTAAACCTCGCCCGAATCGAGTTTGCGCAGATCGCGCGGGACATCGGCAAAGGGACTGGATTCGCTGTCGCCGCAGCGATGCTCGGTCTACTTATGGTGCAGATGCTCGTGTTCGGCTTCGCCCTGCTGATGGGCGACGCGCTATTTCGCGGACACTACTGGATTGCCGCGTTCGTTCTGACGGTGATCCTGGGGGCAATCGCTTTCTATTTGCTCAAACGCGGGACAGCACTGCTTTCGACAAAGAACATCAAGCCCGAGCAAACGCTGGCAACGTTACGGAGACTGAGAGATGACTGAGACAACGACCGAGGTCCGCGCCGATATCGACCAGACACACGCCCGGATCTCCGGAGCGATCGCCGAGCTAGAGAGCAAAGTCGATGTCGCACAAAGAGTGAGAGAGCATCCGTGGGTGGCAGTCGGGATCGCCTTCGGCGCGGGCGTCGCATTGAGCGCTTCGCACACCGATGTCAGGGCAGCGAAAGTGACGGCGGACGCGACCAGGGAAACAGGAAGCAAGCTGGGAAGCGCGCTCGACGGGGTCGTCGCTGCGCTGATTGCCGGGGTCGCGGAAGCATTTCACAATCGGATCGACGGTGCCGTGAACGAGGTTGTCACCTCGATCCGCGGATCCAGTAATTCGAGACCCATCGGCGCTTCAACCAGGAATACGGAAGCCCCGATGCGGGCGGACTGACAGGCGAGCCGTACTGCCGGCAAAGGAATCTCACTTGCGCTGATCGGCGCTAAGTCATAAATCCGAGGTTGGCCGAAATGGAGCCGGAAAGCGGCTCCGTTTCTTTTTCGCGGAGGCAGTGCTGCCGTCTCGGATCCGCTTCGCTGCTGTGGTCGCCGCCTCACTCACGCTCCTCTTTATCTCTGAGCGCACACCGGTGCACGCCCGCTTCCCAGCGAGCGCCCAACAACAGACCAGACGCCGTGTTCCCTTCCGGGTCCCCTCCGAGAGCGAGCTGACCGACAGCGTTTACCGCGCATCGGCACTGCGCGGCCGCGCAATTCTGCTCGCCACCCGCGATAGTCTGCCCCGCAACGTCGGAAACGCGCTCCGTTGCGCGAGTTGCCATATCGACGGCGGACTGCGTCGCGATGCGATGCCGTGGGTCGGCAGCTACGCGCGCTTTCCCCAGTACCGGGCGCGCAGTGGCAAAGTCGATCTCATCGAGGACAGAATCAACGACTGCTTCGAGCGCAGCATGAACGGCAGCCGCTTGATCTCCAACGGCAAAGACATGCGCGACATCGTCACCTACTTCGCATTTCTCTCCAACGGAATTCCGGTTGGCGCGGAGATGGAGGGCCAGGGCTTTCCGCGACTGACTCCGCTCAAGGGAGATGCAGCTCGAGGCATGTCGGTTTTCGCGGCCAGTTGCAGCCGTTGCCACGGCCCCACTGGCCAAGGTACCGCGCTCGCTCCACCGCTTTGGGGGCCTCGTTCGTACAACGTCGGCGCGGGCATGGCGCGCATCAATACCGCTGCTCCCTTCATTTACGCACTGATGCCGATCGACCGCGCACAGCAGCTGTCGCCGCAACAGGCTTTCGACGTCGCCACTTACATCAACACGCGTTCCCGCCCGGAATTTCCGCGCAAGGTTCACGACTGGCCACGCGGCGGGAAGCCTCCGGATGCCGATTATCACGTTCTACCACCCGCCACCTCCAAGGAGAAACGACAATGAGTGAAGCTTCGCTTCCCAAACGCAGAGAGTTCCTCGGCAGAATCGCAGCTGGCGCCGTTGCTCTCGGACTTTCGGGCTCTATCCCGCGGGCATTTGCCAGTCAGCGTCGACTTAGAAGCGACATCAAGCCGAGCGACAAGTGGCTGACTGCTGTCACCGGGAAACACCGTCAGATCTTCGACGCGCCAAACCACGAGAACGGCTGGGGACTTCTGCACGTCCGCAACTATCTGAACACGATGCGTGATACGTATCACGTCACGCATCCGGATGTTACGGCGGTCGTCAGCATCTATGGAATGGGGACGATGCTCGCCTTCAACGATGACATGTGGAAGAAGTACGGGCTCGGCGCGGCGAGTAAGGTGATGGACGGTACGAACTCTCCAGCGACGGCGAACGTGTTCTACAAGGCAACCGGCCCTTCTCTCTCAATCAGTGGCACGCCAATACCCATTCCGGCCGATGCCTCGATTTCAGCGCTCCAGCAGCGGGGCGGAGTGTTCATCCTCTGTAACAACGCATTCAACGTGTGGATGGGAATACTCGGCGGCGGTGACGCGACCAAGACCGCCGATCTGCGCAAGGAATTCGAGGCGAACGTGCTTCCCGGCGTTTATCTGGTGCCGGCAATGGTCGTAGCGATCAACCAGGCCCAGAACCACGGCTGCACCTACATGTACGTGTGACCTTTTTGCAAACCGAATGGACACCGCAAGTTACGCCTACAGCTCATCCGTTAACATCCGGACGGCTGGCGCGTCTCTCAAGCTGAACGGTGCGCCTTTGCGCCCATCCAGTAAACGAATCCTTGCAGGAAGGAGAAGAGAGATGTCGAAAGCGAAGCTTGCGGCGTTCGCGGCCGCCCTCGTGATGGCAGTTGCCTCCAACGCCTCGGCCCAGTCGGCGCAGGCCCAGCTGAAGGCGCCTCCGCACATGACCAGAGCCAGACTGATCGTCTGGTGCAAGAATCACCCGAACGCGACCGCGGATTGCAAAGATGTTCGCGGTGACACGAAAGAAATTCGCTCGGACCGCAAGGAAGTTCGTGCGGACCGCAGAGAAGTGAGAAAGGACATCAAGGCAGGCGACAAGCAGGAAGCCAAGCAGGACGCCAAGGAGCTTAGGGCTGATCGCAAGGACCTGCGTCAGGACAGAAAGGATCGCCGTCGTGACGTCCGCGACCTGCGGAAGGACAAGGACGCAGGCAAGTAAACTATTCGGCAGGGATAGAAAAAAACGCCCCGATTTTATCGGGGCGTTTTTTTTGGAACTGCCACTTACGAATACCGGCGGGGAGCTCTGAGCGGAGCGGCTAGGGTCTTCGGGCGGCCAAGAGATGCATTTTAAGAATGGCTCGCAGCAGCTCGGAGCACCCAGCCGCTCCGCCCATAGCCCCTAGCCGGTAGTCGTAAGTTGCAGTTTGGTTTTCATTCTTATCTGCCCGTCTGGAGCGCTGGCGGATTCGCCGCTTTCAGGTACCGGGCCAGGTACGCGTCGGTAACCTGGCGGATTAGCCGGAAGCTCAGACCATTGTAAGCAGCGCCGTGTCGCCCTGGCGGGTAGATCCGCAGCTCCGCATCGCGACCAGCGTCGGTCAGCGCAGTCAACAACTGCATCGTGTTCTGCGGGTGCACGTTGTCGTCCATCATCGAGTGAATGAGCAGCAGGTTGCCGCGCATCTTTGACGCCTGCGCGATCGGCGCGCTCTCGACGTACCCTTTCTGGTTATCGCTGAGCAGACCCATATATCGCTCGGTGTAAATCGTGTCGTACAATCGCCAGTCGCCAACCGCGGAGTTAGCGACGCCGACGGGAAAGAGCTCCGGGTACATCTCCATGGTGTAGACGGTGCTATACCCGCCGTAGCTGGTCCCCATGATGGCGATGCGCTTCGGATCGACATAGCTCTGTTTGCTGAGATAACGCGCCGCCTCCGCGAAATCCATCGCCTCGTACTTCCCGAGCTGCTTGTAGACGACCTTCATGAACGCGCTGCCGTAATTGTTGGTGCCGCGATTGTTGAGGCCGACGATGATGTAGCCTTCCTGCGCCAGCCACTGCGTCCATCCGCTCGGATGCCACTCGTCGTAAACCTGCTGAGATCCCGGTCCGCCGTAGATGTCGAAGATCACCGGGTAGCGCTTGTTCGGATCGAATGGAACCGGTTTGACGATGCTGCCGTCGATGTGGGCGCCGTCGGAAGTCGTGAACGAAAAAATTTCCGGCTGCGAATAGGCGTGCGTCTGCAGCCACGTCGTGACCGAGGAATTGCCTTCCAACGTCCGCAGCTTTTGGCCGGGGGCGGCCCAGATCTCCACCTGCGTCGGCTGGCGGAGCGACGAATAACGGTCGATGAAGAACGTGGCCGTGGGCGCCATGTTGATGCGGTGGTTCCCATCCGCCGTCGTCACGCGGCGCTCACTGGTGCCGTCGAATCGAATCGAGTACAGCTGCCGCTGTAACGGCGATGCTTCGGTCGATGTGTAGTAGATCGTTTGCGCCTTGGCGTCGCTACCCTCCACGCGCGCGACACTCCAGTTACCGTGCGTCACCTGGTTGACCAGCTTCCCTGAATAGTCGTAGCGATAGAGGTGCTGAAATCCGTCCCGGTCGGAGAGCCAGAAGAATTCGTGGGAATCCGACGGGAACGTCATCATGTCGTCGACGCCGGCGTAAAAGTCGTAAACGTCGATCCAGGTCTTCGATGTCTCCGACATGACTTGCCTTCGCCCACCGGTTCTTACATCGAAGAAGAGCAGCTTCATTTCATTCTGCGGCCGATTGAGCGTAATCACCGCAAGAGAGTCAGCCCGGCTAGTCCAATAAATGCGCGGGATGTAGAACTCGCCGCGCTCGCCAGTGTCGAGCCACGTATTCTGACCCGTCGCCACGTTCACCACTCCGATGCGAACCGTTGCATTGGAGTCGCCGACCTGCGGAATCGGAATCCTGTCCCACTCCTGATGCAGTCCCGAGTAATCCGATATCTGGATCACCGGCTCGGCGGCATCATTGAGCTGCCAATAGGCGATGTAGCGGCTGTCGGGCGACCACTTCCAGGCCTGCGCGAAACCAAATTCCTCCTCGTAAACCCAGTCGAAATGTCCGTTGAAGACGTGCTCCGCTGAATCTCGAGTGAGGCGCTTCTCCTGGTGGGTGGAAAGGTTGGTCACGTACATGTCGCCGCCGCGCTCGAAGCCGAGCATCGCGCCATTCGGCGACAGCTCGCCGGTTCTGGCTGCCTTAGTGGCGAGCTGCAGCGAGCGGTCGGCGAGCGAATAAACGTAGAAGTCCGAGATTCCGGAACGGCGATAGAGCGGCTGGAAATTGGATTGAAAGACGAGGTGCTTCGAATCCTGCGCCCACTCGAAGGAGTCGTAGCTGAATGGCTGATTCGTTCCCGGGAAGGTCAGACCCGTGCTCCTGAAAAGGAGCGTATCCCGTCCCGTCGCCGGGTCGTAAGCGCGTATCACTGGTGTGTTAGTGCCTGGATCGCGATCGATGAAGGAAAAGCGCTTGCCCGCTTCGATCCAATTGACGTTTCGGGGTCCCTGTCGGCCGGCGAGGATCGCTCCAGCTTGCGCCGCTTCGTCCATGGTCGCGAAACGCTGTTTCTCCTGGGCGCTGGTCGTAAGTGGAAGGCAGACGACGAGCGCGACCAAACAAAGCGTGAGTTTTTTTTGCATTCTCGATTGGGCTGGGAAGGAAGTCAGGGGAAACGCGGAAAGCCCTTCACGCGCTCCGTTTGTTGCGGGGGTCGGCGGGATCGGCTCCTTGCTCCTCGCACTTCGCACACTGGACGACCCCGCGAAAAGTGCAAATGATGCAGATGAAGGTTCCGCAGTTCGAGCACGGGTAACCTTCGGAAGCGCGCTCCTCATTGTGGCAGGAGCGACAAATCATCGCGTCACGTTCGCGTAGAACTTGCCGCATCGATACGATTTTTACCGCCGGAGCTGAAGGAAGATCGAGGGCGCTGCGAAAAAGCTGAATCTAAGCTACGGCCCACATTTGACAACGCGCTTCGCCGCCTGCAGCCACGTCGACAACCTGTCCGGTCCCGCATCCTGCCAGCCTTCGGGCACCGGTGCGAGACGCCGCTTCTCCCCTTCGGACTCGAAGCATAGCCAACCGTTGCTGTATTCACTGGCGACCGTGACGTTGCGGCGGAACGGGCTTTTGCGCCGCTCCGGCGTCTTTCGACGATCCGCGTAGCCGTCGAAGACCTCGGGTCCCGCGGAGGCGGCGGCGCGGCGGTCAACCCTTCGTCTTTCTGCTGCGGCGGGCGTCACCAGCCAGACTTCCCAACGCTTGCCGCGTGAATCGAGAAAGGTTCTATAACCCACGCCAGTCCTCCGTCGCAAAAGCGCGCCAAGGTCCGAGCCGCTCGTTATCTGATAAGCACGGCGGGTGCCAAAAAGGCCGCCAATTCCTCCAAAGGAGTCACAATTTTTGTGAAAGCAAACGTACGTATTTCGGATCCGAGTTAGCGGGAATCAAGCTTTCTGCCCGTGTCGAGACGGTCAAAGTTGAGAAGCGCATTCAGGACGAGGAAGTAGCTACCGATCGTCTCGCCGCGGTACATCGGGTTGTTGGCAAACAGCACGACGTGGCCTTTTGCCAGCGGGACATCGACCACTACCGGTCGCTGTGCGACATCACTTCCGTCGAGTAGTCCCGACGCCAGCAGCTCGCGCTGATCCGCGAAGCGAAGTACCACACGCGGGCGCAGTGGCGGAGGAATGACGGACAACGGGTTCCGCATTTGCTCGTCGGTGACTGGAGCTGCCTGCCATGGTTGCAGCGGTCGGCGCTGCGCAACATCGAATCTTGGATCGAGCGGCACTCTCCCCTGCGGTACGTCGAGCTCGTCAGCGGTTCCGCGTCCCGTCGGACGAGTGGTAGAAGAATCTGCGAAGCGACCACCGCGAGTACCCAGCACGTTGGTGATGCTGAAGCTCGAGCCATCGTCACTGTAAACCGCGAGGCTGTCACGAATGCCGTAAGCCAACGGACTGGCGTCGTCCACCACCCGCGTGCGCAGCAGACTTCCGACGACGTGCAGACGTGGCGGATTGTTGACGGAAACGCCACTCGCCAATCCGAAAGTCACCGCCATTTCCGCTGTGTTCTCCACCGTCACCAGAACCCCGCCGTTCCTGACGAAGGTGACGAGATTGTTCACTCCGCTCCAGCCAAGTCCGGGTCGAATGTCATCGGTCTCGTCGATGCCCATGTTCGGGGTCAGCTCCGTTTTCTTCCACGGCATCGGGTTTCGCCACATTGGCAACCCCGCGACAATCGACTGCGGGCTTCCGCCTCCCGGCGGAAACAGAATCACATCGTACTTCGCGTTCAGGTTTGGATCCTTTGCTGCATCCTGAACGCTGATGTACGAGTAAGGGATGTGAAGGAAGTCAAACGCCTGCCTCCACCAGCCTTCCGACTGCGTGCTTATCCAGGTGTGCATGATCGCCACCCGCGCCGCCCGGGCTGGATGCGTCGGCACCGACGGCGCAGAAGCGAGCCCGTACGCCTTGAGGCCGAGCTCCCTCGTCGCCTTATCCAAATCACCGGCGGAAACACGACGGATGATGAATGATCCACGTCCAAACTTCTGTCCCTCGCTCTCGAACGGCTGCTCCGCGATCTGGAAATCGGCGTCCTTCAGGCGGTAGCGCAGCGTTGCGAGCGCGTTGTCGGCATTGTGATTGATGGCGAAGATTGTCCCACTGCCGATCGCTCCGCCCGACGCGTTGATCTTCCCCGATACGATTTCCATCGGCACCGACAGCACCTTGGGATCCGTGACACGCAGGGATCGCACGGCGAAGTTCTCCGGAAAAGTCCAGCCCGTGTCATCGTACGGGGTGCGCTGCGGATCGCTGGGACTCCAGTACTGATAATCGAGCAGCGCGTCGGCGATACGCGAATAGGGCTGATCCATCCGAATGATGTAGCTGCCCGCCGGGAACTGTCGCATCTCGGTGCGCTGCACTGACAGCGGAAGCGTGTCGAAGGCGGGCGGTGCCAGCCTTGCGGTATCGGCGACTCGCGCGCTGTCAGCGCGTCTCGTACTGTCTGCGGATCTCGGCGGTGCGCCCGTCGGCGGTGCGGCAGGACGAGGGCGCGGTATTGGCACCAAGACACTGAACGGCCCCGTCGCGCGAGAGATCTCGACGTACTGCTTCTGAAGAATCCGGAGCAGCTCCGCCTGCGCGCCAGGACGGCGCTCGTCTGCGGGCAAGATGTACGCAGCAGGTCCCTCGGTTCGTGCCTTCAGTATCGATCGCTTGCTCTTCTCGTAGAAGTTTTCGAGGAACTGCTGCCGGTTGTTGGCGAAGTAGCTCAGCGAGACGAGCAATCCCGTTTGCTCGTAGTTGTTGTTGTTGCGCAGGGACCATTTCACTTTCGGCAGCGGCGGACTCTGGCGATACCATGTGCGCGAAGTCTCCGTCGGTGAGAGAGTGCGCTCCAACGTCTCCGCCGTGCCGCCGTTCCCGAAAGTCTCGTAGAGTCTGCTGATGCCGTTGTGGGTTGCCGCCATGAACATCAAATAGCCTGGCGACCACGTGTCGAAGTTCCCGTGCGTGAAGACACCGGGCATTCCCATTCGCGTCATCTCCTGGACATTGTTCCAGCCGATCATCTGCCACTCGTTGGTGAGCAGCGGATCGAGCCACGCGTTGTACGGACCATCGCCGACGGTATTGTCGTAGAGGTACGGCACGGACTCGTGGAGGTCGTGCAGTACCTGCGCTTTCCAGTCGAGGTAAGTATTGAGGACATTCTCTGACAGCTTGAGTGTCATCGCCATCGCGTCACGATTGTTGTCGTGCCCGACGTAGTGTCCCCAATAAAGGAGCGGCGGTGCCGTCTCTCCCGGATGCGCCATGTGCCAGCGGAACAGATCGACCTCGCGATCACGACCATCTACCTCCACGATCGGAGTGATGAGCGTGATCAGGCGGTCGCGAATGTTCTTGATGTACGGGCTCTCGTCGACGGCCAACCTGTAGACGAGCTCCATCATGGCGGTTGGTGCGCCTGATTCCGGTGAGTGGATCGTGCCTGTGATGTAATAAACCGGAGTCGTCTGCGTGACGAGTCGCGCTGCTTCCGCATCGTCCATTCCGATCGAGCGCGGGTCAGCCAACTTCGCCAGATTCGCCTTGTTCGCTTCGAGACTCGCCATCAGCGAATCCGACGCGACCGCGACCGCGATCATCTCCCGGCCTTCTTCGGTGGTGCCGATCGAATACACTTTCACGCGCGGAGTCGCCTTGGCGAGCATGCGCATGTAAGTGTAGACCTCTTTCGAGTAAGGGAGATTGTTGCGCGCGCCGGCGATGTCTCCCAATACCGCCTTCGGCGTCGGCACGGTCGACGAAGCCGGCAGGTAATCCACCAGCGGAGAGAGGAAGAACGGCTCCGTCGTATACTCGTGAATCTTCCGCGTGTACTCTTCGTCGATCGGCTGACTCGGGCTGCGACCCGGCCGGGTGGCCGACGGCGGCAGACCAGTCGTGCTCGGCTGAACCGCTGCCGTTTGCGCCCGCAGCTGGATCGCCGGGATGGCGATCAGAAAAGAGACGAAAAGAGCCACTGGGCGGCCGGAGTGATTCATTTAATTGCCTCGGTGTGAAGCGCGATGCTGCGGGAATTACCTGAGATCGATTTTCCCGATCCGGCCGGTACCACTGAGGGCCAGCCACAGTCTGTTCCGAGTGCTGTCCACCGACATGTTGCGAACGATCGATCCGGGAGTGGGAATCTTTGTGGTCTCCGCCTTCTCCGTCTTTCGATCGAACGCGACGATGTCGCCTGAACGCGCCTCGTCATAAAAAATCCGCCCGTCAGGAGCGATGGCGATGCCGTACGGCGCGGCCCTGCCGCCGCCCGGCGAGAGATACTCCTTGAACGCGCCCGTCTTTGGATTGTACGAGCCGAGGTATCCACGCGCGTAATCGGTGTACCAGACCTTGCCGGTCTCGTCGACAGCCAGCCGACGCGGACGGGCGCCGCTTTCGCGGAGCGTGATCTCCCGCAGTGCGCCGGTCTCGCCGTCAATGTGTCCGAGCTTGTTGGTGCCGAACAGCGCGACCCAGATGGAGCCATCGGGAGCGTTTACCATTCCGTAAGGAAGCGCCCCGCTTGTGGGTACCGTCCACACCTTCGCCTCGCGCGTGCGCGGATCGAGCCGGCCGTAGACGTTGCTCTGTTGAACGGTGAACCACACCATGCCCTTGCGAATCAACGGCGTGTGTGGATCGCGCGCAGCGGTGGGAAGCGAAAACTCTTCGATCTGTCCGGTCTTGGGATCGAGCCGCCCAAGCTTCGCAATCCGTTGCGCCGTATACCACACCGCGCCGTCCGGAGCGACGACGATCCCGTGCGGACCAGAGGCTGGAGTGGGGGTTGGATAGTCGGTGATTTTTCCTGTCGCCGGATCCAGCCGCCCGATGAAACTGTTCTGCTGATCGGTATACCAGACGATGCCGTCTCGTCCGACGGCCGGGTCATGCGGGAAGGCCCTCTCGCGCGGTATCTGATATTCGACGACGACGAGCGGCGACGCCGCCGCGGCGACCAAACCCAGCGCGACCAGCAGCGTGGTCAGTGAGCGAGTGAACTGCAACGACATGCCACCCTCCAGCGAGTCCGTTACTCGAATTGATGCACGCGCGTGAGGTAAATCGCCAGATGATGGGTTGTAGATCAATCTCGCCGCCAATAACTTCCGGAACTCTCCCGGAGAGATGGCCGAGAGGCTGAAGGCACCGGTTTGCTAAACCGGCATACGTGGAAACGCGTATCGAGGGTTCGAATCCCTCTCTCTCCGCTCGGCGGGTCCGCGCATCCGTGTGTGGACCCGCTTTGCATTACTGCTTCGCCGATGACCAACGCAACCAAACCCAGACTTCGCTTCGCACCGTCTCCGACCGGATACCTGCACGTCGGCGGCGCACGCACGGCGCTCTTCAACTGGCTCTACGCAAAAAAGTTCGGTGGAGAATTTCTGCTCCGCATCGAGGACACCGACAAAGCGCGTAGCACCGACGAGAGCACCCGCGCCATTTTCGACGGCATGGAGTGGCTCGGCCTAAACTGGGACGACGGCGTGGTCTATCAGGGAGCGAATCTGGCGCGCCACCAGGCCGATGCGCGTCGTCTGCTGGAGAACGGAACCGCCTATCGCTGTTTCTGCACGCCTGCCGAGCTCGACGAGCGGCGCCGCGAGGCAGAAGCGCGCAAGGAGGCGTTCAAATACGACCGCCGCTGCGACCGTCTTCCACCCGAAGAAGTCGAGCGTCGCGTCGCCGCAGGGGTGCCGTTCGTCGTCCGTTTCAGAGTGCCAGAGGGTACTACAGCGTGGGATGACCTCGTCCATGACCGGATCGAATTTCCCAACAAGGATATCGACGACTTCGTGATCCTTCGCTCCGACGGGACGCCGATCTATAACATGGCCGTCGTTTCGGATGACATCGCGATGGGAATCACCATCGTAATGCGCGGTGACGATCACATCTCCAACACGCCGAAGCAGATTCAGCTCTATCGCGCACTGGGCGCTCCGTTGCCGACGTTCGCGCATCTGCCGATGATTCACGGACTCGACGGCAAGAAATTGAGTAAGCGTCACGGCGCTACCGCGGTCGGCGATTATCAGCACTACGGCCTCCTTCCCGGCGCGATGCTGAACTTTCTGGCGCTGCTCGGCTGGTCGCCCGGCGGCGATCGGGAAATAATGACGGTGCCG